>Ga0209979_1000619_pt1 | contig 45990 bp, 42 predicted proteins | sample AnhtaG_FD_183114 | JGI IMG/M metagenome (GOLD analysis project Ga0209979, IMG submission 183114) | Deep subsurface microbial communities from Anholt, Denmark to uncover new lineages of life (NeLLi) - Anholt_01485 metaG (SPAdes) (version 2) | ecosystem: Environmental > Aquatic > Marine > Oceanic...
TATTCTCGATACGGCCTTTGCAATGATGGCCATTCCAACTTTGATCAGTACGCTGCTTCTCTCTCCCAAAGTGGTGAGAGCTACTAAGGATTACTACCATAGGATGAAACTATAAACGGTTTGATTGATCTTAGGCGTGATATTTTGGTGGTGTCGGGCGACCCGAGGCTGTCCCACAAGTGTCGGATGAGGGAGAGAGAGACTTCGTCATTCCCGTGAAAACGGGAATCCATTTCTCTTGTCATTTCTGTTTAGCCATCCGTATTATGTTTGTACGCTTTTAGTTACTTCTTCTGGATTCCTGCTTTCGCAGGAATGACAGAGCCTATTGCAACCTGCATCACGGCTGGTCTTGACGTCTCTGTAACCCTGAGAACTAACTTTTGGGACAGCCTCACCCCCCCGACACTTAGTAACAAATAGCTACGGTGGTATTCCTTGGGGGTAATCCAAGAGTTGAGGAGGGGACGGGCTGCAATCACCCGACCTCTTGAAGCTACATGCCGGCAACGCTCCGCAGTACGCGCTCCAGCCTAACCGTGAGGGTGTCTTAGTCTTCGCGCTTCTCGAACTCTTCTTCGGTCAGCAGTGTAATCGGTTCAAGCTTCTTGCTTTTCAGTTTGTTATTGAGATCGTCCAGTTGGCTGATCACTATGGCCTCGAAATCCTGGTTGGCTTTTCCTATCTCAGCTTCGAGTATTGCCATCCGGCTCAACTGTGATTGCGTCGGCCGGCCGCTGTAGCTGCTGACAACCCGATACAAATTGACCACTCGCTCCCGCAGTTGCTCTTCACCGGAGATGCCCTGCTCCAGGAGCTCCGCAACCATCAGGGTCCGGTGCAATTCATCGAGTTTGTCAGCAAACTTGCCCAGGTCCTTCTTCAAGCCGCCCTTATCAAGTGATTCCGTCCTCTCTTTTGCCTGGTCTCTCGTGTCAGCAACCGCCTCTGCCACATAAGCCAGCCGGGCCTGCATGTGATATAGCTTCACCACTGCTTCGTGCTGGAGGGCGCGGTCATCGGCTGAATGCGGCGAGATGGGGTCCGGCACAACGGTGATCCGGCCGCCATACTCGCTCTTGCCCTTTATCAGTTTCACTGTATAGGTTCCCTCAGGAGCCATCGGCCCAAACAACGCTCCCCAGGCAAGCATGGGCGAAGCCGCCACCCTGGGTGGCTTAAGGCGCATATACCAGTTAACGACATTTACCCCCTTGCGCTTGCCGCCGGGCAGGGTTTTGATTAGTTCGCCATCCGGATTGTACACCTCCACCTTAAGATCGCCGAACAGGTGTCGTTTCTTCAGGTAGTAAACGATCTTGCCCACCTCGGTGGGGTTTCTTCCGATAAATTCGCCGTTGCCCGGGAAATGTTGTTTCCATTGAGGAATAGTTATCATTGACGGGCGAGATTCAAAGATAGTGACGTCTGCCGCCAGCACTTCGCCGGTAATTTGCCGCAGCGGCGTAATGTCGTCGATAATGTAGATGCCCCGCCCATGCGTAGCCAATACCAGGTCGTGCTCACGGGGATGCAAGGCGATATCTCGAACCGATACATTGGGAAGCCCTTCAGTAAACTGCGCCCAGTGAAGGCCGCCGTCCAGCGTGATGAACAACCCGAACTCGGTCCCGAGATATAGCAGGCCGGGATTAACCGGATCCTCACGAATAATATGGGCGTAACCTTTGACCGAGTCAGTTGTGATCAGTTCCCAGGTTTTACCGAGGTCGGTCGTCTTGTAGACGTATGGCGTCATGTCGCCCGTTCGGTGGCCGTCGAAAGTAACGTACGCCGTCCGGCGATCGTGGTGACTGGCCTCGATCGAACTGCACCAGGTGCACTTGGGCAGACCGTCGATGTTCCTCACTACATTGGTCCATGATTTGCCGTCGTTTTCGGTCACCTGCACATTACCATCATCAGTCCCGACCCAGATCAACTCACCGTCCAGCGGCGATTCTTGAATCGCGAAGATCGTGCAGTGGTTTTCAGCGGTAGTATTGTCGACAGTCAGTCTGCCGGACTCCTCTTGCCGCTGCTTTTCGGGATCATTGGTGGTCAGGTCGTCGGAAATCCGTTCCCAGGATTCGCCGCGGTCGGTGGAGCGATGCAGGAACTGGGAGCCGACATACAATCGTTTCGGATCGTTCAGGCTGAGAGCAATCGGCGTGTTCCAGTTGAATCGGTACTCCGGTTCCCCTTTAGCGGGATACGGTTTGATATCTTTTAGATCACCGGTGGATCGGTGCTTGCGAAACAGATTGCCCCCCTGATACTCCCAGTACACGATATCGTCATCAGTGGGATCGACAAAAACATAGAACCCGTCGCCACCGCCAAGATTCTCCCAGTCGCCGTTTTCAATACCACCGGGACTCCGCGACGGTCCGCCCCACGAGCCGTTGTCCTGCAGCCCTCCATATACGTTGTACGGGCGGGCCGTATCGCAACTGACACGGTAGAACTGCGAGACCGGCAGGTTGTTCAAAAAGCGCCAGGTGCCGCCGCGATCAAAGGAAACGTACACGCCGCCGTCATTGCCCACCAGTATGTGATCGGGATTATTGGGGTTGATCCACATGGCGTGATAATCCACATGCACACCGCCGCCCATACCGCTGAATGTCTTCCCTCCATCCTTGCTGACGGCAAGGCCAGTGCTCGGCTTGTAGATTCGGTTGTGATCGACAGGGTCAGGCACCAGGAGACTAAAGTAAAACGGGCGGTCCTTCACTGTCCATGTGTTGTTGACCTGCCTCCAGTGCTCACCCAGATCATCCGATCGATACAAAGCTGATTTTTCCGATTCGATCACCGCATACACGACGCTTGGCCGTGACGGCGCCACGGCAATCGCAATCCTACCCAACTCGCCATCAGGAAGGCCTTCACGAAGCTCCTGCCAGGTCTCACCGCCATCGGTGCTTTTGTACAAACCGCTGCCGGGACCGCCCGAAGTGAAGAAATACGGGTGCCGCCGAAATTCCCACATCGCAGCATACAGTATCTTCGGTTCCTGAGGATCGATGGCGACATCGGTGCAGCCGGTGCCTTGATCGATGTAGAGGATTTTCTCCCACGATTCTCCACCATCGGTGGTTTTGTAAAGCCCGCGCTCTTCATTGTCGTCCCACAGGTGACCGAGCACCGCCACGTAGACGATATTGGAATTGGTCGGGTCTATCACGATGCGACCGATGCGCTCGGAATTTTCCAGACCGACCAGCTTCCAAGAGCTGCCGGCATCCTCAGTTTTGTACAGGCCGGTGCCGATGGAAACACTGTTGCGAACCCAGGGCTCGCCGGTACCGACCCAGACCGTATCGGGGTGGGCCTGGTCAATAGCTATCGCTCCAATTGACTGGGTATATTTGTCAAAGACAGATTTGAAGGTGGTCCCGCCGGTGGTCGATTTCCACAGGCCGCCGCTGGCCGCGCCGACATAGATGGTGCGTGGTTGTGAGTTAACCACGTCCATGGCGGCAATACGGCCGCCCATGACAGCCGGACCAATATCTCGTGCCCGAAGAGCACCAAATACGGAAGAGCTGATTTCAATCCCGGCGTCGCCGGTCGCATCCCCAAGCGCCACCGAAGTGCTCACCAGGCACAACAGCGGCAAGAACCATAGTAAAGCTCGCATTCGTAATCTCCTTGGGTTTTCCTGCTTCTCTCCAACTGCCGGGAGTTTGGCAAATCCGGTCATACAATCTGCTTCAGGGCCTGCCGAACAACTTATCAACCACCCTGTGACAGTTTCGGGCAAAGGGAATCGGCAGGGCGAACCGGATAGTGTCAGGCTATTCCTTATCAGACTCCTTGGCTTTCTCTTCCTTCTCCGGCATCTTGAATATCGTGCTGTCGATCTCAGGATTGACGCTTATCGAGTCAAAGGTAATCTGGCTGACAACCTGACCGCCCGACTTTGTTTCCATGGCATGGGCCATGAGCATGCCGTCGACTTCCTTGTAGTCGCTGAAATACAAGTCCATTTCAAACGTGTTCCCCTCACGCTCACCTTTAATGGTCCATTTGATATCCAGAAAATACTCAACATCGAGATAGATGTCGACGTGTAGATCGGCGGTATCGGTTACCGTGAGTTGGTACGTAGGCGTTCCTTCCACGTCCTCTTCGCCAATGAGCTTCACCGTGTAGCTCTTGTCCTGATAGTCAACCAGAAAGCCATCCATGTCGGCCTGTAGCTTGAACTGCTTGACTACAAGTTCTGACATCTCCTGCGGTTCAGTCGACCCCGACATCGGATTGATATACCAGCCCGTCTCGCTATCAAGAGCCTGGATCATCGTTTGCCCCTGGATGGTGGTTTCAATTCGCATTTTGTTGGGTCTCATTTGTGTCATTGTGAACGGGAATTCTAAACTCTGCACATGTGATTTGCCGAACATCTGCATGGTATTTACAGACTTGATCTTTTTTATTCCGCCGATGGCTTCGATGTTCTTGGCGATGATATCGTCCACCTCAATCGCCAACGCCTGCGTGCTCATCGCGGCGATCAGTGTCACCATCAGAAGCATACATGCTCTTTTCATACGATCACCTCTCAAAATACTGTTTGTTTAAGAACTACGGACATTGTCCCGTAGTATAGTCAGCCCTGCCGGTTCCTGCAAGCGCTTTCTTTTCTTGCAGAAACGCCCCTTAGTCCGACCAGCTTATCATTGAGCTTTGACGTTGTCAATCGTTGCAGCCGGGCTTATTATTGGTCATTACACTGGAGTAAGGAGAATCCCATGTACAAACGGCTGTTAGTATGGTTTGCTGTGGCGGTGCTTGCGTCTTCCGGTGCTCTGGCGGACGATTGGATCGCTTACGTATGAAAGGTCAGGCTTCCTGGAGACGCCGCGCTACGAGCAGACGGTGGCATTCTGCCAAAAGCTGGCCGAGTACTCGGCCAACTTATGATTCGCCAGCTTTGGCATCAGCCTCCAGGGACGCCAGCTGCCCCTGCTGATTCTGGACAAGGATGCCAAGTTCGACCCGACCGGAAGCAAGACCTCGGACGAGGCAGTTATACTGTTTCAGGCGGGCATTCATGCTGGTGAGATCGAAAGCAAAGATGCGGGCCTGATGTTTTTGCGGGACATTGTGGTCCATAGCAGGTACCAAGAGATGCTGGATAATGTGGTGTTGCTGTTCATTCCAATATTCAACGTGGATGGATAAGAACGTTTTGGTCCATACAATCGGGTCAATCAAGATGGTCCCGTGGAGATGGGTTGGCGCACCACCGCGCAGAATCTGAATCTCAATCGCGATTTTCTGAAAGCCGACACACCTGAGATGCGTTGTTGGTATCTTACCGGCCGCCCGGTTGACAGCCTGAAACCAGGATTGACAAAATGAGTTTTTTTAGTATCTTAAAAACAAGACGTCCTTTTCCGCTGGGTAGCTGGCCAATGAGACTTCTTTCATTAATTTTTGTCCTTTTGATTCTCGTTGAATCACCCGTTGCAGAAAGCATCCGCGACCTTGTCGGCAGCGCCGAGGATGAAGTTATCCTAAGAGAAGTTGGCAGCGAACTCTGGACATGTATGACAGGTGTGGCTATTCAGGGGAACTACGCGTACTGCAATATGCGCTACGGTCTGCTTATCCTTGATATCAGCCTGCCTGCCGATGGCGCTAAGTCGCTCGGTTTTTCTCCTACCTATGTATCGAAAGTTCGTTTGCCCGGCTCTACGTTCGATGCTGCTGTCTCCGGTGATTATGTGTATGTAGGGGGAGGTAGCGCCGGTATGCTGATTATCGATGTCTCGGAGCCATCGGCTCCATTCATAGCGACAAGTTACAATACCCCGGGTTACGCCGGTACCTCGGTAATAGCAAGCGACCTGGCCTACGTGGCCGACAGCGACAGCGGGCTGCTTATTCTCGACATTACATATCCCACTGAACCGGAGATCGTCGGAAGTTTCCCCTGCAGTCCTCCTAATGCCATCGCAGTTCTGTGGTCGGCGTACGTCCTCGTGCGCCGACTTCTCTCTGGGACGCGGCGGACGGGGACGTCCGCCGCGCACGAATAATTGATTAATGAGTGCAACTCAGTATAAGTGGACGGTTTTACCCGAACCATGGCAGAAAAGCAGGTAGTGTCCAGAAAAGGGCTTGTTGCCGAAGGCCGACTTGACGGATCAGGATTCCAAGGCAGGTGCAGAGTAAACAAGCAGATTTCTGATGATGTCAATCTTCGAGGTTATGAACTTGGAAACGACCCTCGGGAGCGTAAAAGCAGCAGTTCGTCTTGGCTGCCAGCTTAAGAGCCTTTTCAGGTTTAGCACTGCAGCCGTGAGCAGAAGCTGAATCCTCAGTTTGACCTTGCCTCGAAAGAGCACCCTCTGAAGAAGGTGGAAAGACTTAGCTTCGCCAAACACGCCTTCAATCACAGTCTGCCTCTGCCGAAGGAGCTGTTTCTCTCTCTCCGATTGAACGAGACGATCAGCGTGCTCGAAATAGTCATCTATGAATCTGGTGATCATGCGACCATGCTGCTGGCTAGTCGTACACTTAGCTCGTAGCGGACAGGTATCACAAACCTTTTTGTCAGCAACATACGCCTTCCGATGAACCGTCCGTTGATACCCCTTAAGCTTCAAGACTTCCCCCTGAGGACAGACATAGCAATCCTTCTCTCGGTCGTATGTAAAATCATCAGCTGTGAGAAACCCCGAGCGATTGTTCGTCCGCCGCGGTCGAATCACGGCTTCAATGTCCTGCTCAGCACCGAGTGATTCGGCATCGACTCGTCTAGGTCATAGCCCAAATACCACCGAAAAGCTAAATTGACCCTGATCTCACTAGTTAACTTACGCTCGGATGATATGCCAAACAGATATCCCAAAAGCATCATCTTGAACAAAACCACCGGATTCACCGACGGCTGGCCGGTGTGACTATAATGCGGTCTGGTCTCCTCGTAGAGAAAGTCCAGCGATAATAACGACTCAAACCGCCTTAGAACATGATCCTGAGGAACCAGATCCTCCAGATTGACATTGTAAAATAGCTTCGGTGAAAAACGCTTCTGACCTTGCATGATAACTACCTCCTGACAAAGCCAGAATACGCCCCCATTCATCAACAATCAACAACAAGAGTTCGGCAACAAGCCCCTCTAAAGATATTACCCCCGGAAAGCACAGAGACAAAAATGAATTGACTATCTTACGTCCTGTGGCTATTATGTTTTTTGATATGCACGAACTCACCATGGCGCAAGCGATTCTGGATGAGGCCCAGCAGCAAGTAGAGGCGCACAGGGCACACAAGGTGCTCGCCATACGCCTCCAAGTCGGTGAGCTGTCGACTGCCATGCCTGAGGCATTAACTTTCTCCTTCGAGGTTATCTCCAAGAACACCTGCGCGCAGGATGCAAGGCTGGACATCACCCGGGTTCCTTGGCGCATTCGATGCAGTTCCTGCCAGAAGGAGTATCGGGTCCATGATCGTCTCGCACTATGTCCGGAATGCAACAGCGCAGGCGGGGAGACCATTGCTGGCAAGGAACTCATGATAACGGAGATGGAAATCGAATGACTAAAATAAAGGTGATAGCCGATATCCTGGAGTCCAATGCGAGGATAGCCAAGCAAAATGCGGAGATTTTTGACGAGGTCGGCCTGTATGTGATTAATCTCATGGGCTCTCCAGGTGCGGGCAAGACTTCCCTTCTCGAATGGACAGCTAAGGCGCTCAGTGAGGATTTGCGAATCGGGGTTATCGAGGGCGACATCCAGAGCAGCATCGATGCGGAGCGTATCTCGCGTCTGGGCATTAGGACGGTCCAGATAAATACCGGCGGAGCGTGCCATCTCGACGGAAATATGATCCGCCCGGCCCTCGACGATTTTAACCTCAAGGAGCTCGATCTGCTCATCGTGGAAAATGTCGGCAACTTGGTCTGCCCAGCGGAGTTTGAGCTCGGCGAGGATGCCAAGGTAATGCTTCTGAGCGTCACCGAGGGCGACGACAAGCCTCAAAAATATCCGCTCATGTTTCAAAAATCCGCCGTGCTGCTTGTCAATAAGGTGGATCTCCTACCGTACGTGGACTGCTCAGTAGATGTAATCGAAGAGCGATCTCGGGCTCTAAACACTGCGATAGAGGTCTTCCCCATCTCCTGTAAAACCCATGAGGGTCTCGAGGCCTGGTCAGCCTGGCTTAAAAAGCATGTTGGTGAGAAACGTGAAGGCGGCTGAGAAACATAGAAGTATAAGGGTCGACATCCAGGGGGTGGTCCAGGGAGTTGGCTTTCGCCCTTACATTTACAATCTCGCAGTCGAGCACGGGCTTTTTGGGTATGTTGCCAACAACTCAGGTGGCGTCGAGATCGAGGTCGAGGGCTCATCGAAATCAGTGGATGCATTCCTTGCCGAGCTTCCCGCACGCAAGCCATCCCTATCGTTCCTATCTGACTTGAAGGTTTCAAACGTGCCCGCGCGAAGTGCGACCGCCATGGATATCCGTCCCAGCCGATCCCTTACAATGCGAGCCGCGCTCATCCCACCTGATATCACGGTCTGCGAGGATTGCTTGCGTGAGCTTGAGGATCACAATGATCGTCGCTACGGCTATCCTTTCATCAACTGTACTAATTGCGGGCCTCGCTACACCATCATCGATGATATTCCCTATGACCGGCCTAAAACCTCCATGGCCACTTTCAGTATGTGCCCTAAGTGCCAGGCAGAATACAGCAACCCGCATGACCGTCGCTTTCATGCCCAGCCCAATGCCTGCCCAGTATGCGGCCCCAAGGTATGGCTCTCTGCGGCCGACGGGACTGAAATCCCCTGCGACGATCCGTTACGCGAGGCGGGCCGCCGGCTCAAATCCGGGCAGATCGTGGCTATAAAGGGCCTTGGGGGGTTCCACCTTGCCGTGGACGCCATCAGGGATGATGAGGTATCAAGGTTGCGCAAGCTCAAGCACCACGAGGAAAAGCCACTGGCAGTCATGTGCCGCAGTCTCGCCGAGGCCAAGCAACTGGCCCATATCGACGAGCAGGCCCGCTCGCTGCTCTTATCGGTGCATCGACCCATTGTCATCGTACCCAAGCGTCATCCAAGCCCACTCGCTTCCTGTATCGCTCCGGTCAACCACAACGTGGGCCTCATGTTGCCATACACGCCGCTACACGTGCTCCTTCTCGCCAGTGCGCCGCCAGCGCTGGTCATGACGAGTGGAAACCTAGCAGAGGAGCCGATTGCCATTGACAACGAGGAAGCGCTAACTAGGCTTTCGGGAATTGCTGATGTCTTTTTGCTTCACGACCGGGACATCCTGGTTCCTAACGACGACTCGGTCCTGCGCATTATCTCGGGTCGTCCGAGCTTCATACGCAGATCGCGTGGATACGTGCCGTTACCGGTGGTCCTAGAGCATGAGACACCTCCGATTCTTGCGGTCGGGGGAGAGCTCAAGAACACCATTTGCATCACACGGGGCCGGATGGCGTTCCTCAGCCAGCATATCGGCGATATGGAAAGCCCCAGCACTATCGAGTATTTCACCAAGACAGTAAAGCGCCTAAGTCGCATTCTCGATGTGAAGCCCCGGTTGATCGCCGCTGATCTCCACCCGGACTATGCGGCCACGCGTTGGGCAGAGCAGCAAGAGCTTCAAGTGTTGAAGGTCCAGCATCACCACGCACATATTGCAGGCTGCATGGCGGAGCACCGAATTGAGGGGCCGGTCATTGGGGTAGCCCTGGACGGCACGGGATTCGGCTCCGACGGTAGGATATGGGGAGGCGAGATCCTGGTTTGTGACCTAGCCAATTTCGAGCGGGCGGGTCACCTAGACTATGTCCAATTGCCCGGCGGAGACCGCGCTGTGGCCGAGCCCTGGCGCATGGCGCTCAGCTACCTCCTTCACACCTTTGGCAATGCCTGGGAGGAGCATTTACCAGAGAACATGCACCGAATTCCCGCAAAAAAAAGGCAGGCTGTGATCCAAATGATGATGAGCGGCGTCAATTCCCCCTGGACCTCGAGTTGCGGCCGGCTTTTCGACGGCGTTGCCGCGCTCTTGGGCCTTCATCACAAAGTAGCCTTTGAGGGTCAGGCAGCCATGCGTCTTGAAATGGTCGCCGGAGAGCACGACGGGAACGCCGCGGATGGCGGCTACGAGATACAACCCCGCGCTGGCAATGATGGGTTCCTGATCGACCCGGCGGATTTCGTCCGCGGCGTTGTGGGGGACATCGAGCGTGGTTTGTCAGCTCGTGCCATCTCGCGCCGCTTCCACGCAGCACTGGCGTGCACATTTTCTTTGGCCTGTGTGCTCCTTCGCAGGCAGACTGGCCTCAATCAAGTGGCGCTGTCGGGCGGTGTCTTCCAGAACCGACTTCTTACAGAAAGTATCGTAGATGAGCTTGAGGCCGCAGGCTTCAACGTCCTTCTACACAAACAGGTGCCGGCCAACGATGGAGGGCTGTCGTTGGGACAGGCCGTCGTGGCTGCGCATCGCAGCTTGACCGCATCTGGAAAGAGTGCGGCGCAAGGATTGTGATTGGACCATGTGTTTAGCTGTACCGATGAAGGTGATCTCCATCGATGATGACCACGCCACCTGCGTCATAGGCGACGTGGAGCGCGAGGTCCGACTCTCTCTACTGCCCGAGGTGCACATAGGCGAGTACGTCATCGTCCACGCGGGCTATGCGATACAAATACTCGACGAGGAGGAGGCACAGGAAACGCTTCAGCTCTTTGCCGATTTCCAGGAAGATATCGGAGAGATGGGATGAGGTTCCTGCGCGAGTTTAGAGACCCGCAGGCGGCCGAGGTGCTCGTACGCCGGATCCGAAAGGTCGCCGATTCCCTGGGTGAGATAAGCTTCATGGAGGTATGCGGCACGCATACCATGTCGATCTATCGCTACGGCATCCACCACCTGCTTCCGCCCAACATACGCATCCTCTCCGGCCCAGGATGTCCGGTTTGCGTGACCCCAAATGCCTTTCTCGACCGCGCGATCGCGTTGGCCCGTCTACCCGGTGTGACCATCGCCACCTTCGGCGACATGATGCGCGTGCCTGGCTCCACCTCGTCGTTGGAGCGGGAGCAGGCCCGTGGTTGCGACATCCGTGTTGTTTACTCCCCGATCGATGCACTTCGTATCGCCGCTCAAGAGCAACATCGGCGCCTCGTTTTTCTTGGAGTGGGCTTTGAGACTACGGCCCCAGCCCTGGCCGCTACACTCCTCGAGGCGAGGCGGACTAAAGTGAAAAATTTTTCAATTCTCAGCGCAGCCAAGGTCATTCCTCCAGCCATGCAGGCGCTACTTAAGGACGGTCCACTGCGGCTGAGCGGATTTCTTTGCCCGGGCCACGTTAGTACAGTCATCGGAAGTCGACCCTACGAGCCGCTGGTAAACGAGCACGGGATCCCGTGCGTCATCGCAGGGTTCGAGCCGCTTGATATTCTCTATGGCTTTCTCATGCTGCTCGAGCAGGTCTCTGAGCACCGTGCTGAGGTGGAGATCGCCTACCGACGTGCAGTCCGGCCGGAGGGCAACCCTAAGGCCAAACGCGTCCTCAAGGAAGTATTCATCGAGTGTGACGCACAGTGGCGGGGGATCGGAAGAATTGAAGGATCGGGCCTGGCCTTGCCAAGCACACTCGAGGCACACGATGCATTCCTTATCGAGGTAGAAGTCGAGCCCACTTACGAGGTCCCTGGTTGCATCTGCGGCCTGGTTCTGAGTGGTCAGCGCACGCCCTTTGAGTGCGATCTCTTTGCAAAAGAGTGCACGCCAGAGACGCCGCAGGGCGCTTGTATGGTCTCAGCCGAAGGCACCTGTGCAGCGGCCTATTGCTACGGACGGATTGAGGAGGAGTGATGAGGAACGACACCATACTGTTGGAACATGGCAGCGGTGGTCGCGCCAGCCGCAGGCTGGTGGAGGAGCTCTTGGTTCCCTATCTGAAAAACCAAGTGCTGGAACGACTCGATGACCACGCCGAGATCGAGATTGAAGGAACCCGACTGGCCTTCACCACCGACTCATTCGTGGTCGATCCCATCTTCTTTCCCGGTGGCGACATCGGGAAGCTCGCGGTGAACGGCACGGTCAATGATCTAGCTATGGGTGGCGCAAAACCGCTCTTCCTCAGCGCTGGCCTTATCCTCGAGGAGGGGCTACCCATCGCCGACCTTGAGCGTATTATGCACTCCATGGCTGAAGCGACCAAGAAGGCACAGGTGCACATCGTGACCGGCGATACCAAGGTGGTCGCGCACGGAGCCGCCGACAAGATCTTTATCAACACTACCGGAGTCGGGCTCATCCCCAAGGGAGTGGCGCTCTCGGGCCACCGTGGAGAGGTAGGCGACCGCGTGCTGATCAGTGGTCCGATAGGCGAGCATGGGATCGCGGTGATGGCCCAGCGCTCAGACCTCGACTTCGTCGCATCCTGCAAGAGCGACACAGCACCGCTGGCCGACCTGGTGGCCCAGATGCTATACGCCTATCAAGGCATCCACAGCCTCCGCGATCCCACTAGGGGCGGGCTCGCCGCCACTCTCAACGAGTTGGCTGTGCAGTCGGGGGTTAGAATCGAGGTGGAGGAGTCGGCCATACCTATTACCGAATCGGTGGAGGGCGCCTGCGAGCTATTGGGGCTTGACCCCCTACATTTAGCCAACGAAGGGGTGCTCGTCGCCCTTGTTCCAGCCGAGGGCGCAAGCCTTGTGCTCGACGCCATGCGGAACCATCCCTTGGGCCACAAGGCACAGATCATCGGCGAGGTGTGTTCAAAAAAGTTGCCCGCGGTCATCCTGCGGACCCAAATCGGCGGCAAGCGCGTCCTGGCCGTTCCCACTGGCGTGCAGCTCCCGCGTATTTGCTGAAGATAAGGAGGTTCTCCAAGAGAAAAAGAGACCAATAAGAACTACGTCCCGTCTTCGACTAACATTTTCCAATGAAGGTCTCGGCAGGATATTCATAGTGGGAGTGGATTTTTATGGAATTATACCAGCTTCGTTGTTTTCAAGCCGTGGTAGAGGAAGGTGGTTTTAAACGGGCCGCCATGCGGTTTCACGTCACACAACCCGCACTCTCCTACCAAGTCAAACAGCTCGAGGAAGAGTTGGGAGTTTCGCTTTTCCACCGTCGTCCTCGCGGAGCTAGCCCTACTGAGGCAGGCAGAGTTTTGTTCCAGTATGCCCAGGAAATCATGCGTGGTGTCCATAGGGCTGAGCGTGCCATACAAGAGCTCGGAGAAGGGGTAGCGGGAGAAATACGCATTGGCACGGTTGATAGCGTGGGCATCTATTTCCTACCGCCCGTTCTCCGGGCCGTACGCTCTATGTATCCGGCCGCGTGCCCCAAGCTCTTGTATCGTGATTCTAATGATATTAGGGAAGCGCTCCTGTCAAATGAATTAGACTTGGCAATACTTGCCAATCCTGGACCGGATCGACGCCTACAGCAAGAAATCTTAATAGAGGAGCGCTTGTCATTAGTCTGCGGCCGTTCACATCCATTTTTCGGCGTACCAACCGTTAAAACCGGCGAACTCAAGGGGAAGGAGTTCGCTGCGTTGTCTCCAGGCACCCCTAGTGGTTCCCTAATCCGTGAGTACCTCGCGCGCTTGGGAGTAAACATCGAAATAGTGGCTACCACCAACAACGTGGAAACCATCAAAAAAATGGTCGAAGCAGGCCTGGGGATAGCTTTTCTGCCTGACATGGTTACTAAGCAAGATATTCCATGCAAGGGCAAGCCCGCTGGTGACTTATGGCGTATTGAGGTTGATCCGCCGCTGAGCCGGCAAATCGTGCTAGTTAACTGGAAAGACTTCTGTATGAGCCGAGCCATGAAGGCCTTTGTAGAGCAGTTGCGACAGCACAGTCATGAGTGGCGGGCCTGAATGGATGAGAAATCGCTGGATACGACCAGCACCTGACCTGCCATAAAAATATTTTATAAGTCGCACTCAAAAAAATCGTTTTGACTTTTTATAAAGAGCGGAGTACTATTAATATGAGTAGAAATATTACGAGAATTCTGACTGTTAAGGAGTCTTTGACCCGCAATCCCCAATACCCCAGGCGCGACTCAGCCTTTTGGGGAATGGCTAGCCGATGTTTACGTGTTTCATTGCGAATGCCTCACTCGAGGCACCTATATGTTCACGCAAGTAGGAACTTATCCAGATGAGAGAACAAGCACTGGCACCGCAAGTCCCTGGGATAGGGAAAGAAGTCTTGGAGGAGTGCGGTGAGAACGTGAACCTTTGTTTTCAATGCCAAAAGTGTGCGTCTGGATGCCCAATGGCCTTTGTGATGGACTTTACCCCGTCTCAACTGATGCACGCCATTCGTCTGGGACTGGATGAAATGGTGATGAGCAGTAAGACGACCTGGTTGTGTTCCACCTGTCAGACCTGCACCACCCGCTGCCCGCAGGGTTTGGACATCGCAAAGGCTCTCGATGCTGTCAAGATCATTGCCCAGCGCAAGGGTATCAAGGCGTCTGAACCGGATGTATTAGCCTTCTATAAGACCATGATGGGTTCCATCTTCGGCTTCGGCCGGGTGTACGAGCTGGGATTGATCGCGATGCTCAAGCTGCGTACAGGTCATATATTTAAAGATATCGGTCTGGGGATAAAAATGTTCGGTAAGGGCAAATTGAAGCTCTTTCCTTCAAAAATCTTTCCCATCTTTTTCGACGCCTCTGAGATCAGAAAAATGCGAAAGAGAGTAGAGAAGCTGGAAGGTCAGAGAAAATGAAATATGCATACTACCCGGGCTGCTCCCTGCACTCAACAGCCTCTGAGTATGATATCTCGTTTCGCAGCGTGTGCCGGATGCTCCATGTGGCGATTGAGGAAATCCCCAAATGGGCATGCTGCGGTTCTACACCGGCGCATTCGACTTCGCATCTCATGGCCCTGGCACTCCCTGGCCGGGTAATCTCACAGGCCGAAGAAGCAAAGTTCCAAAAGATTCTCGTTCCGTGTGCATCATGCTTTCAGCGCCTGAAGACCGCCCAGTACGAGGTTAGAAACTATTCCGGGTTACACGAAACACTTGAGCAGGTGCTGGATCGCAAGCTGGAAAATAAGGCCGAGGTTATCCACCCTCTCGAGCTTTTCATCGGCGAGGAGATGTCGAACCGGATCGCGGATGCTGTAAGGAAAAGGCTCGAAGGACTCAAAGTCTGTTGTTACTACGGGTGCCTGCTTACTCGCCCGCCAAAGGTGATGAACTTTGATGAGTGCGAGTACCCAATGAGCATGGATACCATAGTCTCCGCTTTGGGCGCTGAGACCCTGGACTGGAATGCCAAAACTTCCTGCTGCGGTGCCTCTCTATCACTCACCAAAAGCGATCATGTCTGTAAACTGATCCGCGATATTTTCCAAGAGGCAAAAGCAGTGGGCGCAAACGCAATCGCAGTTGCCTGTCCACTCTGCCATTCAAATCTCGACACCCGGCAACAAGAAACCGAAATAATCTACAAGGAAAAGTATGGGTTTCCAATCTTCTATTTTACCCAACTCATGGGGCTGGCATTTGGTGAATCTATTAAAGCACTCGGGCTAAAAAAACATCTTGTCGACCCTAGGCCCCTGCTAAGTGAGGTGGGCATAGCATGATACATGAGAATGTACTTCAGGAATCCGCAGTTAGCGATCAAAAAACGAAGAAAGTGGGCAGTGCGGTAGTTCTCGGTGGCGGTGTTGGCGGAATGCAGGCGGCACTCGATTTGGCCGAGGCGGGTATCAAAGTCTATCTCGTCGACAAGGAGTCAGCCATCGGCGGGGTAATGAGCCAGCTGGACAAGACCTTCCCGACCAACGACTGCTCCATGTGCATCGTTTCACCGCGTTTGGTCGACGTGGGGCGGCACCTCAACATCGAGACCATATGCAACGCCGACCTCCAAAAGGTCGAGGGCCGGGCCGGCGATTTCAAGGTCACCTTTAAACAGAAGACCCGTTATATCGACCTTGAAAAGTGCACTGGCTGCGGCCTCTGCAGTGAGAAATGCCCGATCACCAAGAAGAGCGAGTTTGACATGGGGATGGCACAGCGCAAAGCCATCTTCCGCCGCTACCCGCAAGCCGTTCCCAGCGGATTTACCATCGACAAGGAAGGCCTCTCGCCGTGCAGGTTCGGCTGCCCCCTGGGAGTCAACGCCCACGGGTACGTGGCGCTCATCGCTGATGGGCGCTTCGAAGAAGCGCTCGAAGTCGAAAAGCGTCGCAACCCCTTCCCCAGCATCTGCGGGCGGATCTGCCCCACCCCTTGCGAGGCCGAATGCCGCCGCGGCGATCTGGACCAACCGGTCGCCATCCGCCAGCTCAAACGTTTTTTAGGCGACTGGGAGCGCAAGAACGGCCGCAAGCCCCTAGAGCCGACCGAAGATAAAAAATCCGAAAAGGTGGCCGTGATTGGGGCCGGACCGGCAGGACTCACCCTCGCCAGGGAGCTTAAGCTCAAGGGCTATAATGTGACCATCTTTGAAGCCAATCCAAAGGCGGGCGGCGTGCTTATATCGGGGATTCCTCCCTACCGGTTGCCGCGAGACGTGATCGAGTGGGAGATCCAAGAGATCTTCGACCTGGGCGTCGAGCTAAAGGCCAACGCCCATGTCGGCAAGGACATTAGCTTCGATCAGATAAAAAACGATTATGACGCTGTATTCGTCGCCACCGGCACTCCCCGCGAGCGCTCGATGAAGCTCGAAGGCGAGGATACGATCAAAGGACTGTACGACTGCATACAGTTTCTCAGAGAAGTAAACCTTGAGAATTGCAAGAGCATCGGCAAGAAGGTCATCGTGGTCGGGGGTGGCAACGCCGCCATCGATGCGGCCCGTACCGCACAGCGCCTCGATACTGAGAACGTCACCATCGTCTACTGCCGCTCACGGCGCGAGATGCCGGCCAAACCGACCGAGGTCCGCGCCACGATCGAAGAGGGTATCGAGATCAAGTTTCTGACCAACCCGGTGAGGCTAATAGCCGATGAGAACAACAATCTCACCGGGGTCGAATGCGTCAGGATGGGGCTGGGTGAACCGGATGAGAGTGGCCGCCGTCGCCCGGTTCCGATCGAAGGTTCCGAGTTCATCATCGAAGCCGATGTGCTGATACCCGCCATCAGCCAGGAGCCGGACCTGATGTTCTTCGGAGATAAGCTTCAACCCAAGACTACGCGCGTGAAAACGCTGGTGGTCGACCCGGTCACGCTCGAGACCACCGTGCCGGGAGTCTTTGCCGGCGGCGACGTGGTCTCCAGCCCGGCTACGGTTATCGAGGCTATCAACGCCGGTCTACGCGCCGCCGAGTCGATCGACCGTTACCTGAAGAAGGAAGATATGCACGCCGGTCGCGAAGAGGCCAAGTGGATCCGCGCGGAGCGGGACATTGACGGCGAGCCGATCATTCCGCGCCACAAGATCCCTGAGATTTCAGTTGAAGAGCGCGCCGGGAACTTTAACGAAGTCGAGCTCGGCTGGGACGAAGAGACCGCTATCGCCGAGGCAAAACGCTGCCTCGACTGTGCTGCCTGCTGCGAGTGCCTAATGTGTCTCGCGGCCTGTGAGGCAATGGCTATCGACCACAACATGGAGCGGGAAGACATCATTACCCTCGAAGCCGGCGCAATAATCGTAGCCCCCGGTTACGAGCTGTTCAATGCCGACAACACTAAAGAACTCGGCTACGACCGCTTCCCCAACGTGATTACCAGCCTGGAGCTCGAGCGGTTGCTCTCTGCCAGCGGACCAACAATGGGTGAGATCCAACGGCCATCCGACGGCGAGCACCCCAAAAGCATCGCCTTCATCCAGTGCGTGGGTTCCCGCACGGTGGAAAACAACTACTGCTCGTCGGTTTGCTGTATGTATGCGACCAAGGAGGCGGTGATCGCCAAGGAGCACCAGCCCGACCTGGAGTGCTCGATCTTCTATATCGATCTTCGGGCCTACGGCAAGGGCTTCGACGAGTACTACGAGCGGGCAAAAGAACATGGCGTGCGTTATGTGCGCTGTCGTCCGTCGGCAATCCTGCAGGACCAGCAGACCAAAGATGTGATAATCCGGTACGTGGACGACCAGGGAAAGCAGCAGGAGGGGCGCTTCAGCATGGCGGTGCTCTCCTGCGGCCTCAGTCCGCTTGATGGTGTGCATGAGTTCGCCCAAAGGTTGGGCATCGAGCTCAATGATTTGGGCTTTTGTAAGACCAGCCGTATCGCTCCGGTCGACACAACTCGTGAGGGCATTTACACTTGCGGGCCCTTCAACGAGCCCAAGGACATCCCCGAGACCGTCATGCAGGCCAGCGCCGCCGCCGCCCGGGCCATGTCGTTACTCGACGAGGTGAAGTGGACCCGCACGGCCAAAAAGGAATACCCGCCCGAGCGCGATGTCACTGGTGAGGACCCGCACATCGGCGTGTTCGTCTGTCACTGCGGCAAGAACATCGGCGGGGTGATCGACTGCAAGGCGGTAGCCGAGTATGCCAAGGGCCTCAACGGCGTGGTCTACGCGACCGACAAGCTTTACACCTGTTCCCAAGACTCGATCGCCTCGATCACCGAAACAGTCAAGGAGCAAAACCTAAACCGCGTCATCGTGGCGGCCTGTACGCCGCGGACGCACGAGCCTCTTTTCCGCGACTCCATCCGCGAGGCCGGGCTCAACCCCTACCTGTTCGAGTTCGCCAATATCCGCGACCAAAACACATGGGTCCACCAAAGCGAGCCGCAAAAGGCCTTCGAAAAGGCCAAGGACCTGGTGCGCATGTCTGTCGGGAAAGCGCGCCTGCTCGAACCGCTCTACGACGGCGATCTCAAGATCAACAAAAATGCGCTGGTGATCGGCGGCGGCATGAGCGGCATGACCGCGGCCCTGGAGCTGGCCTCCCAAAGATTTCCAGTGTACCTGATCGAGCGCGAGAAGGAGCTGGGTGGCAATATGCGCCGGCTGCACTACCTGATCGACGGTGACGATCCGCAAAAGAAGCTCAAAGAGACCGTCGAAAAGGTACAGAGCCACGATAAGATCAAAGTCTACCTCGACTGCCAGATCGAATCACTCTCCGGATCGCTGGGCAACTTCGAGACCACTCTCAAGCCCCACAACGGCTCCGAAGGCGAGACCATCAAGCACGGCGTCGTGGTCGTGACCACCGGGGCCCAAGAGCTCAAACCCGACGAATACTTCTACGGCCGGGACGAACGTGTCCTCACCCAGCTGGAGCTCGAAGAGAAGCTGGCGTCCGGTGACTTTTCTGCCACGAGCGTGGTCATGATCCAGTGCGTGGGCTCGCGCAACGAAGAGCGCCCCTACTGCAGCAGGGTTTGCTGCACTAACGCCATCAAGAACGCGCTCCAGATAAAAGAGAAATCGCCCGACACCAACGTGTACATTCTCTACCGCGACGTGCGCACCTACGGGTTACGCGAGTCATGGTATCGCCATGCCCGGGACAAGGGCGTGATCTTCCTGCGTTACGACCAGGACAAAAAGCCCGAGGTAACCAAGGGCGGAGACGGATTTGAGATCGTGGTCCACGACCCCATACTCCACATTGACCTCAAGCTTACTGCCGATAGCCTAGTGCTCTCGGCGGCGATAATCGCCAACGACGATGCCAAGGACATCGCTCAATTGCTCAAGGTCCCGGTAAACAACGACAGGTTTTTCCTCGAGGCGCACATGAAGCTGCGCCCGGTGGATTTCGCTACCGATGGCGTCTTTTTGGCCGGCCTGGCCCACTCGCCCAAGGCGGTGGACGAGAGCATTATCCAGGCCTTGGGGGCTGCCGGCCGGGCCAGTACCTACCTGTCCAAGGATAGCGTAACCCTGCCGGCTGCCATCTCCGAGGTCATCGACGAAAATTGTGACGGCTGTGCCTACTGCATCGATCCCTGCCCCTACAATGCCATTACACTGATAGAATTCATACATAAAGGCGACATCAAAAAGACTGTCGAGAGCGACCCGTCGGCCTGCAAGGGCTGTGGCGTTTGTCAGGCGACCTGTCCCAAGCAAGGTATTAAGGTTAACCACTTCAGACTCGACCAACTCGGTGCTATGGTCGAAGCTCTGCTGCTGGAGGAATGAGATGAGCGACAACGGAGATTTCGAACCGAAGATAGTCCAATTCTGCTGCAACTGGTGCTCGTACACCGGCGCGGACCTGGCCGGCTCTTACCGACTGCAGTATCCCACCAATACCCGCGTCGTGCGGGTTATGTGCACCGGGATGATCCACCCCAACATGGTGATCGACGCCCTCACCAAGGGCGCCGACGGCGTGCTTATCTGTGGATGCCACATTGGCGACTGCCATTACATCGACGGCAATGAGCGCATGAAATCACGCGCGGCCACCATAGAGATGCTTTTAGAGGACTTCGGCATTGAGCCGGAACGGTTCCGCCTGGAGTGGGTCTCGGCATCCGAGGCGCAGCGCTTCGTCGAGGTGGTCAATAACTTCGTTAAGGATATTAAAGAGCTCGGTCCCAACCCATTAGTATAAAGGAGACACGGTTATGGATAAACGGATGGTACGGTACTTCGATAGAAAGAAATTCATGTGGGACGGTGAGGAGTATGCCAGCGAGGATGATGCCAGGCAAAAGGAAAAGGAGTACCGCGGGAAAGAATTCGAGGTCCAGGTGGTGCCTGACAACGGCAAGCATTTGGTCTATACCCGTCGGGTGGTGACCGAGGTGGTGGTGGAAGGCGCCCCGATGTAAGCAGCGTAACGAATGGCTAACGGTTAAAAAGAAAAGTAAACGGCTAAAAACTATAGGCTAACATAAAGGAGAAAAACATGCCAGTTAAAGTTGCAGAGGAGTGGTTGACCACCTGTGGTGGTTGCGAGGTCACTCTGCTCGATGTGGGTGAGCCCCTGCTGGAAATCCTGCCCGAGTTAGAGTTCGTCCATATACCGGTCCTCATGGACCATAAATACTCCGGGCAAGCGGGTGAGAACCCAGGCACCCTTGTGATTCCAGAAGCCGATGTGGGCTTCATCTCCGGCGGAATTCGGCACGAGGAAAACCGCCGCGTTGCCGAGGAGATGCGCAAGAAGGTCAACACGCTTGTCGCTGTGGGTGCCTGCGCCAACTTCGGCGGTATCCCCGCGTTGGCCAACATGTACACCGTCGAGGACATCATCAAGATGGCCTATGACGAGACCGAGACCACTGATGCACACCCGGTGCCGGACGACGACCTTCCAAAGCTGGAAGAGCGCGTATTTGCCGTCAGCGAAGTCGTCAAGGTCGACATGGCCCTGCCGGGCTGCCCGACCACGCCCGAGCTTTATGTGCAGGCCATCACAGCTCTGCTCAAGGGGGAGGCTTTCGAGCTGCCGGAGCGCAGCGTTTGCGACGACTGCCCCATGAAACGCGAAAAGAAGGCCATTACCAACATCAAGCGCCCGTTGGAAAACCCCGAATGGCCGGCAGACAAGCCTACTGAAGAGGTGCGCTGCCTGATGGAGCAGGGCTACCTCTGCCTGGGGCCGGTCACCCACTCGGGATGTGGCGGCGAAGAGAAGGTCCCACGGTGCATCAAGGCCCATATGCCTTGTCGTGGCTGCTTCTGCCTGATTCGCGAAGGTGCCAATCCCCAGATCGATATGATGACCGCCCTTTCGTCGATCGGTCTCGACCCGCGGCAGATCGAAGACCGCAGAGCAATGTTCAACCGTTTCGTCGGTGCGCAAGGACGGCTCCGTCCATTGCCACAGAGGAGGTAATAATCATGGGTAAAACAATTATAGTCGAACCAGGCACAAGAATTGAGGGACATTGCAAGATTAAAATAACGCTAGACGACAGCGGCAATGTCGAGGACACCCAGGTGAAAGTGGTCGAGTTGCGTGGGTTCGAGCGCTTTGCCATCGGTCGTCCGATCGAAGAGATCATTCGCATCGTACCGCGTATATGCGGTGTATGCCCATGGGCTCATCACTTAGCGGCCGCCAAATCTGCTGACGCGGTTTTTGGTGCGGACATCCCCCCTGCTGCCAAAAAGATAAGAGAGCTGGCCTATATGGGTCACATGCTTCACAGCCACATTCTACACTTCTACATTATGGCCGGTCCGGACTTTCTCATGGGGCCGACATCTGACTATGCCAAACGCAATGTGTTCGGTGTAATCGAAAAAGCCCCGGACGTGGCCAAGAAGGTGGTGCGCAATCGCTGGCTCGCACAGATGGCCACCCAGAAGCTAGGCGGAAAGGCCATTCACCCTGACGTTGCCGTACCGGGCGGCTGGGCCAAACCGATCACCGAGGAGGAGCGCAAGGAAGTCAAAGAGATGTTTCAAGAGGTCTACGACTTCTCCCTTTTTGGCATGGATTACATCAAGAACCAGGTCTTCCCGAAGTATCTCGACTTCGTGAAGAACACCGCCGTCCTCAAGACCGGGTTCCTCGGCCTCACCAAGGACGGGAATATGGAGATGTATGACGGTAGGCTGCGCATGATGCAGGCCGACGGCTCGTTCGAGGACTTCGATTGCGATAAGTACACTGACTATATCGCCGAGCACGTGGAGCCGTGGTCTTACCTCAAGTTCCCGTACCAGAAGAAGGCTGGCGGGTTCAGCATGGACCTGGATAACCCTCAAGGTATCTACCGCACCAACGCCCTGGCGCGGGTCAACGTTGTCGACAAGATCTCGACCCCTAAGGCCCAGGCCGAGCTGGAAGAGTTCCGCGAAAAATTCGGCCGCCAAGCCCAGCAGACATTCCTGTATCACTGGGCGCGGCTGATTGAGATCATCTACTCGGCCGAGCGGGCTCTCGAGCTGGTCGACGATCCCGAGATCACCAGTGAGGATATCCGCCTCAAGCTCGAGCCTAAGGCCGGCCGCGGCGTGGGTGTGGTTGAGGCTCCGCGCGGGACCTTGATCCACGACTATACCACCGACGACAAGGGTCTCATCACCAAGGCCAACATCGTAGTGGGCACTACGCACAACAACGCCCCGATAAACATGTCGGTCAAGAGCACTGCCAAGGCGCTGATCAAGGACGGCAACTACGACCAGGGCATCCTCAACCAGGTCGAGATGGCGATTCGGGCCTATGACCCGTGCCTGTCATGCGCCACGCATAAGATGGACGGCTCGATCCCGGTCAAAATTGAGATCGTAAGTTCCGATGGCAAAGTATTGGATACGCTTACCAATAGTTAGGTGATTCCATTGGCAGCAACTTGCTAATAACAGATATTGTTCATCAATTCTATCTTATTGGATTATTATCTATAATCCAGTAGGGTAAAAGACATAACCGATAAGGCATGAACATGGACAACAAAAGAATATCGCCGTGGTGCGCAGCTAAAACGCTGGTCTTAGGCTGTGGAAATATCCTGTTCGGCGACGACGGATTCGGTCCAGCTGTCGCAGGCTACCTCAATAATAATTACCTGATTCCGGACGGTGTCCTGATAGAGGACGCCGGCACCGGTATCCGGGAAATGCTCTTCGATATCTCATTGAGCGAGATTTGTCCTTCAACCCTCGTCATCGTGGACTGCGTGGATAAGGGCCGAAAGCCCGGCGAATTTTTTGAGATAGAACTTACCGACGTCCCAAAGGAAAAGATCGATAACTTCACCATGCACAACGCCCCCACTGCCAATTTGCTCAGAACCATCCAGGAGGAGAAGAAGGATATTAAGGTCTCGATTTTGGTGTGTCAATCCAAGCTGATTCCCGACGAAATGCAGATGGAGCTCTCCGACGAGGTCAACGCGGCCGTGCCCAAGATGGCGCAGCTCATCTATGACCGTTTTATCAGCACGGACCAATGAGGACAAAAGGAGTATCCGCCTCGCTATTGTAGTCGTCCCTGAAAAAGTCGATTTCAAGCGCAAGAAAGCAGAACAGGCAGGGGGGATCGTCTGTTTGGGAGGTAGTCAGAAACAAAAATGAGCCGGTTTAGCACTAGGCGCAAGAAAGCCCGCAACAGCTTTCTCGAATTGAACCCGCTGCCGCAGAGTAATACTAGGGTGCTGTTGAAAAACTCAAGACAAAAGCCCCAACGCTCACTTGCCCTGGTGAGGTGTCATTCCCGCGAAAGCGGGAATCCAGGTATGTCAACGGATTACTGGATGCCCGTTTTCACGGGCATGACGAATTCGACCTGCTCAGAGTATGTTGAAAGGCTTTTTCAACACCCTGCTAGGGTGCATTCAAGCGTATATTTACTATCCAGTCAAAACCAGTGATGCTTTGGACGCGATGGGTATCTCGTTCAAGTGTGGCAAGTGCTTGGACCAGGCGATCTTCGAGGGCATCCAAGCTGTCGAAGACGAGGTTTGTGAACCACTTCTCACGAATCTCATCCCATAGGTGTTCGACCGGATTGAGTTGTGGGCTATAGGAGGGAAGTGGTATGAGTCTGATGTTTTCCGGTACCACCAGATCGTTTGCACGATGCCAGCGGCAGAGCCACAGAACATACGGCTGCTTCAACGAGCCTGATAGGTCGATTTGAGACCGAGATACTAACTCAACCGAAGAATCTTGAGTTTCTGACGAATCTACCTGGCACATGGGTAGATCAAGTCCGGGAGAACAGGCCGCTGGTCTGCCCAGAAACGGTTTCAGGAAGACTGGCAACAGCAAAACGCCGTTGTTTTTGTGGTCATGGGAGCGATCACTCAGAGAAACGGGAGAATTCTTGACAATTCGAGGAGATTCTATCATTTCTAAAGTACTGAAAGATGTGAATCGTGTTTTTTAAACGTTTAAACGGGAAATCTCACTTGACAATTGTTAATGACAACATATATTACGAAATTATTTTGTGAATTTTGTAACAAGAGAATGTCGGCATGATTGCAATTGGATAGAAGATAGATAGTTACTAGTTCACTAGTTAATCAATAAGGAGAGCGACGATCAAAGAAAATGGTGGTTTTTTGTGGATCGGACGAACCTCAGAAGGCATTTCCCCCTTTCATGCTGGGCGTCAGTGCCCAAACCATGGACATGGAACTGATGATGTTCTTCACCATGAACGGGTTGAATATCATCCGCAAGGGAGGTGCCGAGAAGATCAAGCTTGAGGGCGCGCCCAAGACGCTGCCGGAGTTCATCGATATTGTCCGTGAGGGCGGCGCCGAGCTCGTGGCCTGTTCAGCAGCCTTTTCGATCGTCGGTTGTAAAGAAGAGGATCTGATCGAGGGCGTCGAATGCGGCGGCGTGGCGACGTTCGTAGACGAGGCGGAAGGTGCAGACATCGTATAGACGTTCTGCTGACGATTCCGAGTGAGCTTGTGGCCATCCGGCCACAGCAGCAATCACAGCCGCAGGTTTTTGACCAGTGGCAAAGAAAGCAAACAAATGGAGATAATATAATGACAACTCCCGAAGAACTCAATCAGCTTACAGCGGACAAAAAAGTGGACGCACGGGGTACACGGTAAAAGAGCCGGAGGACAACATGGACCTGACCCATTGCTGCGGAAGCCCCATAGAGTCGCTCTTCCCCAAGATGGCTCATCAAATCGGCGGGAAGAGGGTGCAGCAGCTCAAGAATGCCAACGGGCAAGGCGTGGCTACCATGTGTCCGATCTGCATGGCCACCCTTAAAGAGGCATCCGATGGGGAGTTGGAGATTAACGATATCTCCGGCTTTCTGGCGAAAGCCTACTTAGACCGCAATTTGGAGGGTATGCGTTGATGACGACTCAAGCTACCGATGAAATTCTCATTCGAAATAACTACGATCAGGCGCATCTGGTAGGGATACTCCAGCAGCTGCAGGCAGAGTTTAATTACCTACCAGAGGAAGCTCTACAACTCGTTGCAAAAAGGCTCGATATACCATTTTCTCGCGTCTACGCTGTTGCAACATTTTACAAGACATTCAGCCTCACACCTCGCGGAAGACATCAGATTCAGGTTTGCACAGGAACGGCCTGCCACGTACGAGGTGCACCCTTGTTATTGCGTCAGCTTGAAAGGGATCTAGATATTCAAACCGGGGGAACGACGCCGGATCTAGAGTTCTCGTTCGATTCGGTGCGCTGCCTCGGTTGCTGCAGCTTGGCACCGGTTGTTCGCATCGATGTGGACACCTTCGGCAAACTGACGCAGAGGCAAGCCAGCAGACTCTTGAAGAAGTATAAAAAGAAAGAGAAGGAGTGAGATGAAATGCACGAGCGTTGAAGATCTCGAGCGTATAAGAAATGCCGGGAATCAATCTATCTCACCTGATCGTATAAAGATCTCCGTTGGCACTGCAACTTGTGGTTTGGCTACGGGAGCAGGTCAAGTTTATGATGCGATCGTGCGTGAAGTCGGCAAGCGAGGCCTGGACTACATCATTGCTCGCACCGGCTGTCTCGGTTTCTGCCAAAAGGAGCCTCTCGTAGAGATTTACCAGCTAGGTTTGCCGCAGGTCATCTATCAATCCGTAAACACCAAGATGGTCCCTGAACTAGTGGCGGCAGTCACAAGTGGCACAATTAGGAAGGAATGGGCGTTGTGCTTACGTAGCCTTGATGGCGAGGCTCGACCCCAAAGAAACGAAGTTCCGCTTATTGAGGACGTTCCATTTTTTTCCAAACAGGTCAAGGTTGTAATGCGCAATTGCGGCCTCATTGATCCGGACAACATTGCCGAGTACATTGCCCGCGAAGGCTACTTCGCTCTTCAACAGGTCTTGTCCGGAATGTCTCCGGATGAGGTTATCGAGACGGTTACCAAATCGGGTCTGCGTGGCCGGGGCGGTGCTGGCTTCCCGACCGGCACCAAATGGGGGTTCGCGAGACGCGCTCCGGGATATGAAAAATTCGTGATTTGCAATGCTGACGAGGGCGACCCGGGTGCCTACATGGACCGAAGTATTCTCGAGGGGGACCCTCACGCAGTGCTTGAAGGAATGATAATCGGTGCCTATGCCATCGGAGCTTGCAAGGGATACATATACATCCGTGACGAATATCCCCTGGCAGTAGAAAGATTCAGCAAGGCAGTCTCTGCGGCGCGCGAGCACGGGCTTCTCGGCCGCTCGATCATGGGAAGTGATTTCAACTTTGATGTCTACATCAGCAAGGGTGCTGGCGCGTTTGTGTGTGGTGAGGAGACGTCACTAATAGCCTCGATCGAGGGGCGATCCGGCGAGCCGCGACAGCGTCCGCCGTTTCCCGCCCAATCCGGCCTCTGGAACAAGCCCACCAACATCAACAATGTTGAGACGTGGGCCAGTGTCTCAGCGATCATAAGACGAGGGGCAGATTGGTACTCTGGTATCGGCACTGATACCAGTAAGGGCACAAAAGTCTTTTCTATTGTCGGTCAGGTCAAAAACACGGGTTTGGTTGAGGTACCGATGGGCCTGACACTTCGTGAGATGGTGTTCGATATTGGTGGTGGCGTTTTTGAGAAAAGAAAGTTCAAGGCAGTCCAGACCGGCGGACCCTCAGGAGGGTGTATTCCTGAACATCTCCTCGACCTACCGGTTGATTACGAAAAGCTTACAGAGGCCGGCGCTATCATGGGATCAGGCGGCATGATCGTTATGGACGACCACACCTGCATGGTCGACGTGGCCCGTTACTTTCTAGACTTTCTCAGCGAAGAGTCGTGTGGAAAGTGTGTGGCATGCCGTGAGGGAATTGAGCGGCTTCTGCAAATATTGGAGAACATATGTGCTGGAAAAGGAAGGGAAGGGGATATCGAGCTGCTTGGGGAGCTAGCACAAGGTGTCAAGGACTTCTCCCTATGTGCACTCGGCGGAACAGCACCGAATTCTGTCCTGACGACGTTGCGTTACTTCCGCGAAGAATACGAGGCGCATATCAAAAATAAGAGATGTGATGCCTTCGTCTGTAAGGAGCTGGTAGGAGCTCCCTGCCAGTCTGCCTGTCCGCTCGGCACCGAGGCCTGGCGATACGTGGCTCACATTGCACGCGGCGAGTATGAGGATGCCTACCGGGCTATCCGTGAACCGAACCCGTTCCCTTCAGTATGCGCTCGGGTCTGTCATCACCCCTGTGAGGAACGGTGTCGCGCCGGCACCAGCGGAGGCAGCGCTATTGCTATTCGCGCTCTCAAACGTTTCATTACTGATCGCTTTGACCCGTCGGTATACAAACCGCAAAGAGTGGCATGGGGTGATGGCAAGTCTCCCCGGGTAGCGGTAATAGGCTCCGGTCCCGCCGGTCTTACTGCGGCTCACTACCTTTCCCTGAAAGGTTGCAAAGTAACCGTTTTTGAGGCTGAGTCGCGGCCGGGTGGAATGCTATTCTGTGTGATTCCTTCCTACCGCCTTCCTCGTGACGTCATTGAGAAAGAGATAGACTCTCTTCTGGACAAAAACATCACGCTCAAGTGCAATACCGCTCTTGGCCGTGACATAACCGTTGACGGTCTGTTTGAGGACGGCTACAAAGCGGTCTTTCTGGCGTTAGGTGCGCATAAGAGCCGACCGCTCCGTCTTGAGAACGAGGACGTGGCTGGCGTCTATCCGTCAATTGAATTCCTCAAGGCCTTCAATATGAGGGGTGAACAGTTTGCAAGAGGGCGGGTCGGTGTCGTTGGCGGCGGTAACTCAGCCGTTGACGCAGCTCGTACGGCTCTCCGCCAGAAGGACGTCGATAGTGTCACTATTCTCTACCGACGGACACGTGACGAAATGCCCGCCTTTGCCGAAGAGATTGAAGCTGCGGACCAGGAAGGAATTGATATACAAACGCTGGTTACTCCAACCAAAGTCATTGCCACCAACGGGCGCCTTTCGGGTCTTGAGTGTATCCGTAACGAGTTGGGCGACGTTGACTCCAGTGGACGCCGCAGGCCGGTTCCAATAAAAGGTACCGAACATGTCATTGAGCTTGATACGTTGGTTGTAGCTATAAGTGAGGATCCCGAAATTGACGCCATTTCACCCTCCCATGAGAGTGGTATTGAGACAACAAAGTCCAACACCATCCAAGTTGACTCGACCACGCTTCTGACCAACCGGTCGGGCGTTTTCGCCGGCGGTGACGTGGTAACCGGCCCGAACACGGTCGTGGAAGCTATCGCCGACGGGAAGAAAGCTGCTGCTATGATTGAGCGTTACCTGCGTAACGAAGAACTGGTATGGCCTTCTGAGCCGCGGCTGCCGCGAGTGTACGTCGAGCCGGTTCAAACAGACGAGGAAGGTACACAGCAGGATGAACGTGCCGAAACGCCTCGTGCCTCGGCGGAATGGCGCAAGCGCAACTTCGCGGAGGTGGAGGTGTCATTCTCCGTTGAGGAAGCTACCCGTGAGGCCTGCCGGTGCCTTCGTTGCGATCTGGAGTTTACTAAGCCCAAAGAGGTTGAGACCGAAACGGAAGCCAGGCCTGCCATAGTTGGAGAAAAATGAGCATGGTTACACTCTATATAAACGGTTTGAAGGTCTCGGTGGAAAGCGGGCAGACCGTGCTCGATGCTGCGTACAAGTTAGGAATTGACATTCCGACGCTGTGTCATAGTGAGCATTTGCTTCCCTTTGGCGCCTGTCGACTCTGTACTGTGGAGGTGGGTAAAGGCGAACACTATCGTCTCCAAGCATCTTGTGCATATCCGGCAGAGGACGGCCTTGAGGTGAAAACCGACACCGAGCGCGTTATCCGCGGAAGGAAACTCATGGCCGAGCTTCTGCTGGCAAGGGCGCCACAGGTGGAGGTCGTGAAGAGGATTGCTGCGGACCTTGGGGTAACAAAAAGTAGATTCACGCAAAAAGACGAGACATGTATCCTCTGCGGGAAGTGCGTGAGGTTCTGCGAAGAAATTGTGGGTGCTAGTGCCATCTCCTTTGTCGGACGAGGTATCTCCAAGAAAGTTCAAACCCCATACGAAGAATCGTCGGACCAGTGCATTGCCTGCGGGGCCTGCACGTTCATCTGTCCTACTGGTCATATCCAGATGGAGTCAGACACGCGACAGCACTGGGCAAAGTATCTGGCATCCTACAGTCGCCAATGTCGTTTCACGCGAATGGGATTCTTCTCTTATAAGATATGTCCCAACAACTTTCGCTGCGAGACTTGCGAGGTCGATCAACAGATGGAGGACATGCTTGGAACGCATCCCACAATAGCCATCTACCCCGCCTCCCAGCATGAACCGGTAAGGATTGCTGAGTTCAAATTTGTCCCTGCACTGCACTATACTCGGGGACACGTCTGGTCCAAGTTCACAGATGGCACGATCAAGCTCGGGATCGACGATTTCATGCGCGCAGTGGTGCATCGTGTCGACAGGCTCCACGTTCCTTCGTCGGGAACAAAGTTTGGTGCTGGAGAAGTTCTGTGGGAGCTCGAATCCGGCAACAAAAGGCTTCCCGTTATCTCACCTTTGACCGGCAGAATCATGTCCATCAACCCGTACCTGGAAGTCGATCCGTCACTTGTTTCGAGGGAACCTTTTGGTCGGGGGTGGATTGCTCTGGTGCAACCCGAGAATCAGGAAGAGCTAGAAGCCTGTCGCTCGCGCCTGATGACTGGAAGTGTGGCACAGTACTGGCTTAGTGAGGAGGCTGAACGGATCTACGCCTGGTCAGATCCGGGATCTAGACACGCAGTAGCTGAGAGCGGACATCTAGGAGAAGACCTTCCCGCACATCTGGATGATCAGCAGTGGAGGGCTCTTATCGCCAATTTCTTCGGATAGATATATGAGTCGAAAAAACAGGGTCACAGTGGGTAGCCATGAGCGTGATCCAGCAAAAAATTAAGGATTTATTATGAGTGATCTTGAGCATTCCGACCCACTCCTAGACAAGACCTGTACTCAGATGATCAGCGCCATAACCGATGCGGAGCATAGTGTTTAGAGTGACCAGTCAAGCGTACAACAAAGCGAGCGCAGCCCCGGAATCAGGGCTGATGAGTCCGGAGCATTACCGGGTTCTCAGGCGAAAAACCACCTTTCACATGTCGTTGATTTATCTGAGCCCGGTGATAGTGCTTGCCGCCTATTTCATTTTACAGTATGACGCTGTTGTTTCCGAAAGTGAACACCTCCACCTTAGAGCAATTGCCGAAAGCCAGGCCAATACTCTGGAATTGTTCTTATCCGAACGACGTGTAAACTTGTCCAACTTGATTGATGACCCGGCCTTTCCATTTCCACCTACTTCCGGCAATCTGAAACGCAAGTTGGAAAAACTACACAAGAGCAGCGATGCCTTCGTTGACATCGGCTTTTTCGACTCTTCCGGGGTTCATGTAGCCTATGCCGGACCCTTCCCTTCCCTTGAGAAACGAAGCTACAGATCAGAGGAATGGTATTCGGCTCTGATGAAGCAGCAATCCAGCTTTATCATCACCGACATCTATTTAGGATTTCGACAAAGGCCGCATTTTACGATTGCCGTGAGCCGGGTCACTCACGAAGGTCTGGTGGTCTTGCGAGCCACTCTCGATCCTGAGAAGATTTATGAATACATAAGCTCATTAGAGAGTGCTCAGGAGGTGGTCACCTACATCGTTAACCGGCAGGGAAACTACCAATTGGTTGCCAAGGATATCGGCAAACCATTGGAAACATCTTCTTTAATGCCGCCGCAAACCCCCCGGCAGGGGGCAATCCGAGACAGAATAGAGGGTATATCACTTACCTACGGTTATTCCTGGTTGCATACGGTCGATTGGTCGTTGATCGTGCAGCAATCTCCCTCACAAGGCCGAGGCTTCTTTTCAGGCTTTAAGTTGAGAGTGATAGGTGTCGCAACGGCGATGATCTTTGTCGGTTTTATCGTCATAGTCAACCGGGCTCGAAAACGGGTCGAGCTTCAAAAGGATTCCGACATTAGCCGGGCTCAGCTCAGTCATGCCGCTAAGTTGGCATCCGTGGGTGAACTGGCGGCAGGCATTGCTCACGAGATCAACAACCCCATCAGCGGCATCATGGTCTACCTGCACACGCTTGCAAGGGATCTCGAGAACGACCGGCTCGATAGAAAGCAGGCTTTGACATTTCTTACCGACTCCAAGTATGAGCTCACCCGATGTTCCAGAATCATCAAGAGCCTGCTGGATTTCTCCCGCCAATCCCACCCGATGCTCGCACCCGTGGACCTCGGCAGCATTCTGAACGAGACCTTCAGCATACTGGGTCACAAGGTAAAGCTGCAGGACATCGAGGTGGTCCAGCATATTGACCCAGGACTTCCCCAGATCCAGGCGGACATAGACCAGCTGAAGCAGGTCTTTTTCAATCTCATTCTCAACGCGATCCAGGCCATGCCCAAGGGGGGGCGGCTGACCATCCACGCCGCACAGGTCGACGACAAGGAGGGGCTGACCAAGAGCCCCGAGTCAGTGCGGATCGATATCAAGGATACGGGCTGCGGAATAGCTGAGGAGAACATCGGCAAACTGTTCACTCCATTCTTCACGACCAAGGAAAAGGGGGAAGGGGTCGGACTCGGCCTGGCCGTGGCATACGGAATCATCAAGCGCCACGGGGGCGACATCCGCGTAATGAGCTCCAAGGGAAAGGGAACTACATTCAGCATCTTTCTGGGGCGTGAAGAGGAGCGGAAAAAGGAAGACGATAGCAGGGGTGCCCAATGAAACCAACGGTGCGGATCATGGTGGTGGACGATGAGAAGATCGTCCGCGAGTCTCTCTCGGTGTGGCTTCAGAAGTTTGGCTACGAAGCCGTGCCGGTGGAAGGTGGTCAGGAGGCGCTAGATCTCCTGGATCGCGAGGAGTGGAGTCTCCTGCTCGTGGATCTGAAGATGCCCCGCATCGACGGAATCGAGGTACTCCGCAAGGCGCTGGAGGCGAAACCGGACATCCCGGTCATCATCTTTACGGCGTATGCCACGGTTGAGACAGCGGTTGAGGCGATGAGGATCGGTGCCGAAGACTACCTGATCAAGCCAATCGATCCCGACATACTGGCCTTGAAGGTGCAGAAGATCGTCGAGAAACTGAATCTTGCAGATGAAAACATCATGCTGCGCGAGAAGATCGATGCCATCTACCAGTTCGACGAGATCATCGGTAACAGCAAGTCCATACAGGAGGTGCTGGAGATGGTCGGCTCGGTGGCCGCCAGCGATGCGACGGTGCTTATCACCGGCGAGAGTGGAACCGGCAAGGAACTGATCGCCCGGGCCATCCACCGCAACAGTGAGCGCCGCTATAAACCGTTCGTGGCGGTCTCCATCGGGGCATTACCCGATACCATGGTAGAGAGTGAGCTGTTCGGACACGAGAAGGGTGCCTTCACCGGGGCAAGCCATTTACACATGGGAAGATTCGAGCTCGCCGACGGCGGCACGCTGTTTCTGGACGAGGTCGGCGACATGAGCCCAAAGGTGCAGGTCGACCTACTGCGGGTGCTGGAGGAGAAGGCCTGCTACCGGCTGGGCGGCAATCGCAAGATACACACGGATGTGAGGGTGATCGCCGCGACGAACAAGGACCTGAAGAAGAATATCAAGGAGGGCACTTTTCGCGAAGACCTCTACTACCGCCTCAACGTCGTCAAAATTCACCTGCCCCCGCTAAGGGAAAGAGGAGATGACGTCCTCCTTTTGGCCGAATACTTCCTGAAGAAGTTCTGCATGAAGATGAACAGAAAGAAGGAGGGATTCTCCCCCAAGGTGATCGAGATATTCTCGAGGCACAAATGGCCTGGCAACATTCGCGAGCTGGAAAACGCCATCGAGAGGGCCGTGGTAGTGGGCAAGGAACCGCTGGTTCAACTGCGGGATATGCCCTTCGGCGGAGGTCAGGAGCCACCCGAAGAGAAAGCCGCGATAAGCCTTAGGGAGGCGGAGAAGAAGCACATACTACAAGTGCTGGACGAGACCGGCTGGAACGTCACCCGCTCCGCCAATCTGCTTGAGATCGACAGGGCCACGCTGTACAACAAGATCAAGAACTACGGCCTGTCCAGGCCCAATGACCGACGCTAACAGAGCCCGGCCACTGATGCCGCCGTACGAACCTCCAGGCAAGCTCTACATCGTCTCCCTTGGAGACACTCCTGACAATGCTGAGGAGAGAGCTCGCTCCGCCGTCCGGTCCCGCTTCAAGCTGAACTGCGAGATCCTCTCCCCTGAGCCGCGGCCCGAATTTGCCCTGGATGTCTCACGAGATCAATACAATTCCCTGGAAATACTGGACTGGCTGGAGAGCAGGTTTCACCGTCCCGACCAGTGGGTCCTCGGTATCACTAACGTCGACCTAGCCATTCCTGTGCTGACCTTCGTCTTTGGGGAGGCTAGGCTCGGGGGTCGCAGCGCGGTGATTTCCGCCTTCCGCCTACGCGAGGAATTCCACGGGCGTCCAGCCGACACGATGGTGCTCCTGTCACGGGTGGAGAAGGAGGCCATCCACGAGGTGGGGCACATGCTGGGCCTTACCCACTGCTTGGACCGCAACTGTGTGATGTACCCCTCCAACAGCCTGGCTCAGACGGACGTGAAGTCGACCAGGCTCTGTCCTGGATGTCGCTCCAACCTTCCTCCTTGGTGCTCGACAGGGCCATCCGGCCCTGATAGAGCGGGTGTGTGAAGATCGCGACAGTGCCGTAGAAAATTTCGGCAATTAACAATACCCCAACGTTTACAGGGCCACCCCGCAGGGCTGTTTTCGCTTTGTTTCCAAGCGTTTATCTCTCTCACCAGGCAGTGGCATGTCAATTGCTTATCTCTAATGCAGATGCAAATGAAAGGCAAAAGGAGAAGAAAATGCCACTGGTAACCATGAAGATCGACGGACACGAGGTCAAAGCAGAGGATCGGGAGCCGATTCTGAAGCCCATACGGGATCTGGGCATCGATGTTCCTACCTTGTGCCACATGGACGGTCTGGAACCCTACGGCGTGTGCCGCATGTGCATCGTGGAGGTGAAGCGTGGCAAGCGTACCAAACTGGTGACCTCCTGCAACTTTCCTGCCAGTGAAGGTCTTGAAATTCGGACCGACACCGAAGAAGTACTTCAGCACCGCAGACTGATGGCCGATCTCCTCCTGGCCAGGTGTCCAGAGGTCAAGAAGGTACAGGAGATAGCAGCCTCGCTGGGTGTGGAGAAGTCACGTTTCAAGACCGTCGGCCAGCCGAGCGACTGCGTGCTGTGCGGGTTGTGCGTCCGCGTATGCGACGAGATCGTGGGCGCATCGGCACTGGGCTTTATCGGTCGTGGCAACCAGCGGGTGGTCGGGACCCCTTGGTACGTGGACCCCGATTCTTGCATCGCTTGCGGGGCCTGTACCTACGTGTGCCCGACGGGAGCCATGCAGATGGAGGCGGTAACCAGGGAGCGGTGGCGGAAGGAACTCGGGGGAGGCCAGCGACTCTGCCGGTACGCTCACATGGGACTGATCTCCTACAAGGTATGCCCTAACAACTTCGACTGCGCCACCTGCGAGGTGGACCAGCGCCTCTTCGACGAGTTGGGCACGCATCCGGTCCTGGCCTTGGCGCCCGGTCTGCGCCGGCTACCCAGGCAGGTCGGCCATTTCGCCCTGACAGAAGACCGCATTTACTTCCAGGGCCACACCTGGGCGAAGCTCTCGAAAGAATACGCACGCGTGGGCCTGGACGACTTCGCACAAAGACTCATCGGAGGCATCTCCGAAGCGGTATTCAGAGCTGGACCGGGCGATGTGGTGCACCGCGGGGACCCAGCCGTGAACGTGTCCAGCAACGGGCACCGCGCTACTATGCTCTTTCCGATCTCGGGCAGGATCATCCACATCAATCCCGCCCTGGAGGACAATCCCTCGCTGATCAACGAGGACTGCTACGATCGGGGCTGGCTCTACACGATGGAGCCTACAAATCCTTACGAAGATAAGGGTAGTCTCATCGGCCCGGACGAAGCCAGCCAGTGGATACAGAACGAGTCGGACAGCCTGTTCCGCGCTCTGACCGAATCCAGGAGCGTCGCGTTGTCCGACGGTGGCCAGTTGCTGCCCAACTTCTCCAGGAATCTCGGGAAGGAGGACTGGAACCGGCTCGCCAGTATGTTTTTCTCGGGGGCCGAATCGAGCTAAGCTGCTTAGGAGGTGAGTTATGTCTGAAAAACGAGCTAAGAAATCAAAACTGATACCCACTTCGGCCAGACAGTGCGTGTGGGTTGACGCGGGTGTCATCTCCTACAAGATCTGCACACTGAACTACGAGTGCGAGCGCTGCTCCCTGCACCAGGCACTGGTCGACGGACCGGTGCTGGTTCAACCGCATACTCCTCTTTCCCCGAACCGGGCGGAGGTCGAGAAACGACGCGCCGAGTTCGAAGAGTTCTTCAAGAAACTGCCCGCCTCTGCGCGCAAATGTCACTACATGTTGACAGGGGAAGTTTCCTACAAGCTGTGTATCAACGGGTTCAACTGCACTAATTGCTCTTTTCAGCAGATGATAGAGGACTCGGCCGAGGCGGAGACGGGCTGGGACCTTCCCGTTGATGATTCGCGCTCGATCGAGGGCTTCCGTCTTCCCCAGGGGATGCACCACCACAGAGGCCACACCTGGGTTCGCGTGGAACGCGACGGCGACATTCGCGTGGGTCTGGACGACTTTGGGCAGTGGCTACTGGGCTCCGTCCAAGGCGTGCGGCTGCCGGACCCCGGCGAGACCGTCTTCGAGGGTACACCGGCCTGCGAGATACGCCTCGATACTGGGCGATTAGGCCTTCTGGCGCCGGTATCCGGACGGGTCATCGCAAAAAACGAGAGGCTACTGGAGCAGCCGGGGCTGGTGAACGAGTCGCCATATACCAACGGGTGGCTACTCACGGTGAAGCCCTTCGATCTACCATCCGAGCTGGTGAACCTCCTGTACGGAGAAAGGGCCAGAAGATGGATCGAGCAGGAGATTGGACGGGTCAGGGAGAAGGTCAATGGGAACGGTAGACCGGGGAACATCCATGAACTGGAGAAGGATGTGACCTGGCGGGAAAATCTGATCGACGAGATAGCAGGCGAGTTCCTGCTGGCGAAGCTGAAGAAGGTAGCATGAAGGGATATCCCCAAGAAGTGAAAGAGAGAGTTAGATGGAAGTACAGGAAGCCAAGCTGGACGAGATATTGACCCATTGGAAGCGTGACAAGAGCAATCTGATCGAGATGCTCCAGGATGTTCAGGAGCACTACCGCCACATCCAGCCGCAGGTTGCCAGTACACTCGCCGAGGAGTTGGATGTGCCCATGAACCGCATTTTCCACATCGCCACCTTCTACAAGGGGTTCACCTTGGAGCCGCGCGGAAAGTACCCCGTCTGCGTGTGCACTGGCACGGCCTGCCACGTAAAAGGCGGGACGCGCATTCTCGAGAACATCATGCGCGATCTGGGTGTGGAGAAGGAGGGCCAGGCGACCCAGGATCACCTCTTCAGCGTGGAATCGGTGCGCTGTCTGGGATGTTGCGGACTGGCACCGGTGGTAACCGTTGGTGGAGAGGTATACGGCAATACCTCCTCGGTGAAAATGAAAAAAATCCTGAACAAGAGACGGAAAAAAGAGCAGGCACAATAACATCTTTAATGGAGGCAATTGATGCCTAAACTGAAAATCGAAGACCTCGAAAAGATCGTAGAGCAGCAGAAGAAGACCACGTCCCTTAGGGGTGGGGCCGGCCGGGTCAAGATCACGGTGCACATGGGCACCTGCGGGATCTCGGCCGGTGCACGAAAAATAATGGCTGAGGTCATGCGCTGCGTGGAGGAGTCTGGTGCCAGCGACATCATCGTCACCACCTCCGGCTGTGCGGGCTTCTGCAGCCGCGAGCCAATGATGACCGTCGAGGTAATCGAGCAAGCCCCTGTAAAGTACGTGGAGCTTGAAAAAAAGAAGGTGAATAAAATTTTCGACGAGCATGTTATGAAGGGAAACGTCGTCAAAGATTATGCCCTGGCCATAGGGAGCGAGCAGACGTTATGAGTGCAACACCGAGCAAGAACGTAGAGGGAAAGTCACCTGTCGGCAAGGAGCGGGACGGCTACCGTATGCATCTGATGCTTTGTGCCGGAACCGGTTGCGTCTCCGGCGGTTCCTACAAGATCAAAGATGCCCTGGAGCGCGAGTTGGCCAAACACGAACTCACCAACGAAGTGGCTGTGGTCATGACTGGGTGTAACGGCTTCTGTGCCCAGGGGCCGGTCATGGTAGTCCAGCCGGACGAAATCTTCTACCAATTTATCAGCGAGAAAGACATCCCCCACCTGGTCGAAGAGCACATGCTCAAGGGCCGGCCGGTCAAGAAGCTCATGTACACGCCACCAGCCGAGAAGACTGTCGTGCCCAAGATGAGCGAGATTGGCTTTTTCAAAAAGCAGCGCCTTCTTGCGCTTCGCAACCGCGGCCTAATTGACCCGGAGGTGATCGAGGAGTACATCGCCCGAGACGGCTACAAGGCCCTGGCCAAGGTACTCACCGAGATGGAACCCGAGGAGGTCGTCCAGGAGATGATCGCTTCCGGGCTTCGCGGGCGCGGGGGTGGGGGCTTCCCCACCGGCATCAAGTGGAAGAGCTGCCGCGAGGCGCCTGGAGAGCTCAAGTACGTCGTCTGTAACGCGGACGAAGGTGATCCCGGTGCTTACATGGACCGCAGCATCATCGAGGGGGATCCTCACTCCGTGCTGGAGGGCATGGCCATCGCCGCCTATGCCATTGGGTCCAGCAGAGGATATATTTACATCCGCCATGAGTACCCCCTGGCTCTCGAGCGTCTGAAAAAGGCCATCGCCGACGCGCGCGAGTACGGCCTACTGGGCAAGAACATCTTCGATCGGGGCTTCGATTTCGATATCACTATTCACCTTGGAGCCGGCGCCTTCGTGTGCGGCGAGTCCACGGCCTTGATGGCCTCCATGGAAGGCCGGCCTGGCGAGCCGCGCGCCAAGTACATCCACACCGTGGAGCACGGCCTGTGGGACCGGCCCACTAACTTGAACAACGTGGAGACTTATGCCAACGTGCCCCTGATCATTCTGCGCGGCGTCAAGTGGTTCACCTCCATTGGCACCGGCGACGTGACCGACAACCCCTGGGGCGGCAGCAAGGGCACCAAGGTCTTCTCCCTGGTAGGCAAGGTCCATAACACCGGCCTGGTGGAGGTACCCATGGGGATATCCCTGCGGGAGATCATCTTCGATATCGGCGGCGGGATCCCCAACGGCAAAAAGTTCAAAGCGGTGCAGACCGGCGGGCCTTCGGGAGGCGTGATTCCGGAAAGCCTGCTCGACCTGCCGGTGGACTTCGACCAGCTTACCAAGGTGGGCTCGATGATGGGCTCGGGCGGCATGATCGTAATGGACGAGGACGACTGCATGGTGGACATCGCCCGATACTTCATCGACTTCCTCGTCGGTGAGTCATGCGGCAAGTGCGTACCATGCCGCGAGGGACTGACGCAGATCAGCAGAATGCTTAACGATATCTGCAGCGGCCAGGCCCAAGAGGGAGCCCTCGAGCTGCTGGAACGAACCTGCAATACAGTAGAAAGCTGTTCGCTCTGCGCCCTGGGTGGATCGGCGCCCAACCCCGTACTGAGTACACTTAGATACTTCCGAGATGAGTATGGGGCTCACGTCAGAGACAAGAAGTGCCCGGCCGGGTTGTGCAAGGACCTGATCACCTATTATATCGACGCCGAGAAGTGCAACGGCTGCCTGCTATGTGCAAGAGAATGTCCGCAGGACGCCATTGAGGGCGAAAAAAAGGAGCCCCACAAGATACAAACTGACCTGTGCATCAAGTGCGGTATCTGCCGAGACGTGTGCAACCAGGATGCGGTTTTTGTGAGATGAAGCTGCTCGTGCAGTTCCGGTGCCAGCTTGGACAGGAGGGTGCGTGACCTGATATGACACTGAGAGAACTCGCAGATCTTCTGGAAGCGGAGGTTATCTCCGGCGAGCAGCATCTGGATGAAGAATTCAAATGCGCCGGTGCGTCGGATCTCATGAGCGACGTCCTGGCATTCGGCGTGCCGGGAGTCGTCCTGTTGACCGGATTGGCAAACACCCAGTCCATACGGACCGCCGACATAATTGAAGCCAAGGCCATCGTTTATGTACGAGGCAAGAAGCCCAACAAAGAAGGAATCGCACTGGCTGAGGAGAGAGACATTCCCATATTGTCGACGAGATTCTTCATGTACAAGGCGTGTGGGCTGCTTTACAGCCGGAAGGTAAGCGGAGTAGACAATCAGTAGCGAGTCGAACGGTATAATGGTTTCTCATCACGATCTTTCACATGCTTTTAGAATCAAGGGAAGGAATTTCAGCAAGGCCGGCTCCGTGTCAATCGACATCAAGGAGATCCTCCGGGAGCTCGGCATCGATCCGGCCATCGTCCGGCGTGCGGCCATCGCCGCATACGAGGCCGAGATGAACGTTGTGATGTACGCCGATAAAGGCGAGATGGTTCTCAGGCTGAATCCCAAGGTGATCCGGATCACGTTGGAGGACGAAGGGCCGGGTATCGAGGACATCGAGATGGCCATGCAGGAAGGTTATTCCACCGCTACCGAGGAGATACGGGAGATGGGATTCGGCGCCGGTATGGGCCTGCCCAACATAAAGAAGAACGCGGACGTGTTCGAGTTGAAGTCCACGGTCGGGAAGGGCACTTCGTACAACATCGTCATCTACCTGAATTCGACGGGGAAAACATGAGCCAGTACTTTCACTCCGTCAGCGTTGATGCGGATAAATGTGATGGCCGGAGGAGATGCTTGCGGGTCTGCCCCACTCAGGCCATCCGGATCCGAAACGGAAAGGCCGTCTTCCTGGAAGAGAAATGTATCGATTGCGGAGAGTGCATCACGGCCTGCCCGAATGAAGCCATCATGGCATTGACCGATCCCATCGGTGAACTGAACAGGTTCAAGTACACGGTGGCCATCCCTTCCCCGGCACTGTACGCCCAGTTCGGCAGGTCCATCCTGCCGGACAAGATTCTGGCCGGTTTGAAGAAGATCGGCTTCGATGATACGCATGATCTGGCTATCACCTGTGGGGATACGAGCCTGGCTATAGAGCATTTCCTGGAGGAGTATAGCGGTTCTAAGCCGCTTATCTCCAATTCCTGCCCCTCCGTCGTGAGTCTCATTCAGGTGAGATACCCCCAACTGGTCGATCACATCATTCCCATCAAGCTCCCTAAGAGGCTCGCTGCAAAGGAGATCAAGGAGAGAAAATCGAAAGAGCTTGGACTCAAGCCGGACGAGATCGGGACATTCTACATCACCCCTTGCCCCGTCAAGATGATCGCCATCAAGCAGCCTCTTTCCGAAGAAGAATGCTATCTGGATGGAGCCATCTCTATAGCCGACATTTACGGCCCGCTGCTATCGGCGCTGGAGAGCGAGGACAAGGGCAATTACCGCAAGAGCCTGGAAAGCATCTGCATCCTCGGCATCGGATGGGCGGTGGCCGGCGGAATGCACCGTACCCTGAAACTGAAGAATGTCCTCGATGTCTCCGGGATTGTGGAGATCATCACGACCTTCGATGATATCGAACGAGGCAAGCTGCAGAACGTCGACCTCGTCATGGCGTATACATGTCCACAGGGTTGCGTAGGGGGATCGTTGACGGTGGAAAACCGCTACATCTCCTATAACAAGATCCTCCGGCTGATCGAGACGTTGGAACAGGAGAACATAGAGATCTGCCAAGACAAGCGGGAGATCCGCGAACGCTATCGCCAGAAGTACTTCCACATGCAGCAAAAATACGAGCCCCGCCCTATCCAGGCGCTCGACGAAGATCTGGGTAAAGCTATCAAGAAACGGGAAAAAAGGGAGAGGATATACGACTCCCTGCCCAAAGTAGACTGTGGGATCTGCGGTGCCCCAACGTGTCTAACCTTCGCAGAGGATGTGGTCAAGGGGAATGCGCGACTGTCCGACTGCATCTTCAACGTTCCCGGTAGGTTCAAGGAACTGACCGGCGAGCTGTCCAGGCTTATGGACACCTTCGGTTCCATGGGCGAAGACAAGGGGCGGAAGCCAAGAAAAGAAAAACGGAGGAAGAAGTCATGACCTTGACGGAGGTTGTCGAAAAACTCGGTCTCCGCGTCCTGACGTCTAAAGGGGTCGGCGACGCTAAGGTGACCGGAGGTTACACCTGTGATCTTCTCAGCGATGTGATGGCCAACAGCAAGACAGGGAATCTCTGGATCACCATGCAGACACACCAAAACGTCCTGGCGGTTGCCAGGCTCAAGGACCTGGCGGGAATCATCTTCGTGAACGGTCGCCGGCCCGACGAAGAGACCACCCGGAAAGCCGACGAGGAGTACGTTACGGTCCTGGGCACGGACGAGTCGGCTTTCAGCATTTCCGGACAGCTTTATCAACTGCTGGAAAAACCGTGATTCACGATGCCGAGAAACTACAAGGCCGACCTGCACGTTCACACCTGTCTTTCTCCATGTGCCGAAGTGAAAATGTCCCCCACAACGATCGTGAAGCGGGCCAAAGCTTGCGGCGTTCATATCCTGGGCATTTGTGATCACAACTCGGCGGAGAACGCTCCGGCCGCGCTGGAGGCGGCCCGCAGGCACGGCGTGCATATCCTTCCCGGCATGGAGGTAACCTCCTCGGAGGAGGTTCATCTCCTGGCCCTGTTCGATGCGCTGGAGCCGGTCCGGCAGCTTCAAGAGATCGTGTACCGGCATCTGCCGGGCGAGAACGATGAGGAGGCCTTCGGCATACAGGTGGTCGTCAACGCCGACGACGAGGTACTCGGCTTCAACCGGAGGCTTCTGATTGGGGCCACGACGCTCCGGGTGGAAGAGATCGTAAAAGAAATTCGCTCTCTGGGCGGGCTCGCCGTCGCAGCCCATATCGATCGGGAGAGCTTCAGCCTGATCGGCCAGTTGGGTTTCATACCGGACGACCTGGCCCTCGACGCACTGGAGATATCCCCCGCTCTTTCCTACGAGGATGCCGTGCGTAGGTACTCTCCGTCCCTGCCTCTGCTCCACGCATCCGATGCCCACAAGGAGGAAGAAATAGGACGATGCTGCACCCGCTTTCTCGTCGAGAAGGCTAGCATCGGGGAGATCAAGAAAGCCCTGAAGGGGCAAGAGGGCAGGAGGATCCTGCGGTAGGAAGAAATGGAAGACCTGTCACTGCACATACTCGACATCATGGAGAACTCCGTCGACGCACAGGCCCGGAGGATAGAAGTTCGCATCGACGAGAACCCGGACAGGGACCTGCTAACACTGGAGATCATGGATGACGGGAAGGGGATGGGGGCCCGGACGCTGCAAAAGGCGACGGATCCGTTTTTCACCACCCGCAAGACGAGACGCTTCGGCCTGGGGCTGTCGATGATTTCGGAGTCCGCGAAAGCGACCGGCGGTGAGCTGACCGTCGAGTCGGCGCCTGGAAAGGGCACTCGGGTGAGGGCGACCTTTAAGCGAAGCCACATCGACATGAAGCCCCTCGGGGACATCCCGCAGACGCTGTTGACCCTGATTGCCGGGCATCCGGACATCGAGCTGAGCTATTGCCACACCATCGGCGGAGAGACGTTTTCCTTTGACACGAGGGAGTTCCAAGGCCTGCCCAACGGCTCCCCGCAGGTGCTGCGGTGGATCGGTGAGCGCATACGGGAGGGGCTAGACAAGCTAACAAGACGCGCGAAGGACTCCTAGTGCGCGCTGCTTCTGACTTCCAGACGCTCTACAGTGATGTCATCTGTTTCAAGATGAAATTCGCCAACGCCTCGAAGAACAACTGGATTGTCAGTGCTTTTGCTGTTTATGGTAACCCATACGATGATCACACTCTGGATAGGGCTCTTAAGCAGAGCAAGCATCTCACCGGGTAGAAGTGTCGGGATGTGTACTGCGACCGGAGGTATCGCGGGGCGAAGGTTATTCAAAGCAGCCGATATATGACTATCCAGATGGCGGAGGTGGCGGTTAGCAAAGGCCTTTTTGCGGAAATCTTGTCACGGATCGAACAATTGCGACGCTATTCTATTTAATCCGTCACTTTTTACCTTGAACAATGGATATGTATCTCTAATTGGCAAGTTTCGATGCAATTACCATGATTATTCACAAGTCAAAGCTGTTTTTCGTGGAAATATACTTGCATGAAAGATTTGGAAGTAGTAATATTCATATATCAGCAGAATTATGGTGAATTGTAACCACTCATGAATTTGATATGGGCAATATCTGCCAAGATCGAAACACCTCCTTCGATGACCACTTACCATAACTGTATTCTAGACACAAGTTTATTTTGGTCAAATTAGGTTATGAAATGGGCTCTAGAAGACCCTTAAGGTATCGAGGCGGCCATGGCCATCAGCATGGGTTTGTCGACACGACCGGAGCACTTGCTCTCGCCGTTTGCTTTCAAGGCACTCATCCTTGCCGTCGTCAGCCTGGCGGTAATTGCTTCCTGGTGGGTTGTCTGGAAGGCTGCCAAAGCGCGCGGCGAGGGTGTGCGCTGGTGACTTCCCGTTGCCCTCGCCCCGGTGATTCCGGCCACATTCTTCATTCTGGGCTTTCTTGTCTGATACCGCATGTGCTGGCCGAAGTGACGACATTCTGATTTGACACCTTACGAAACATCCCTTCTGTCAATTCATATTCGCGTTGGTTTCCGAAACATGTAGGTTCTTAAGTTCATATAGCTTGGAGCTTCTAACCGAGGCATACCTCCTTGCCCTTCTTAACTGTTTTAAGAAGTTGTCAGGGCAAGGTGCACCAAGGAGAATGAGACCGTCTGGGCAATCAACCGGTGGTTTACCGCTCGACAGACGCCGCTTCTGCGCGTTCGGGGGCACGGAAACTCGTTGACTTCAACGGGAGACACCACTAACTTGCACTATTGCGTTAAGTGAGGGACGTTTATTTCGGTCCGCACGAGGCTATTCTATAGAGATAGAAGCAGCGGAAGATGGATAAGCCTGGATACAGAAAGTGGAGAAACCCAATGAGGGCCATACAAGCGGAAATGTCACCCCGTCCTTTGCCCCAAATCCTGCTTTTGCTGAGCCCCTACCACGTCGTGTAACTTCATAGTTAAGTCATGAACCGGCCAATTATCTATGACAATGTTATAAGAATACCAGAGAATGGTCTTGTCCTACCTGATGGGGCAAGAGAAGTTATCTCCTCCGGTATAAGAAGTAGAATAAGCCAAGTTCTTATTCCAGAAGAATGCATAAAAGCAAGAGTCGGGTTTATGGCCAGGCAGATATGTAAAGACTATGCAAAAGTAAAAGAATTGAACTTCGTTGTCGTCTTAAAGGGTGCCCTTGTCTTCGCCTCAGACCTCGGAAGGGAGATTTACAGGCATAATGGTCCTGAGGTTAAGTATCATTTTATCAGATCACACGCCTATGGTAAGCAAATAAAGCAGAATGGAGAGGCAAGAAGGGAAGTAAAAGTAGAAAGGGTACCAAACGGCATCAAGGCAAAAGATGTTTTGTTATTGGACGATATACTTGACCAGGGCTTTACATTGTCTAAGACAAAACAATGTATAATAGAACAGGGCGTTAGCTCATTAAGAGTGTGTGTTTTACTAAGCAAGAGATTGGAGGAGCCATCAGCAGAAGCTAAAAGATCGAGAAAGGGATTGATTCTTGACTACGTAGGATTTGAAATTCCGGACAAGTGGGTTGCGGGCTACGGCATTGATGCGGGAGAGGACTTCAGGCATTTGCCTTTTATTGTTGCCGTTCAGGAAGATTACTATTTGAAGTAGATAGGCATGGTAATCAAGATATCAATTAAAGCATTTGTCGGCTCTCAGTGGGGCGATAAAGTCAAAAGCAAAATAATCGACAGTTATTGTAGCGGCTCATTTAATGATAAACACAATGTTTCAATTAGAGCTACTGGCGGAAACAATGCCGGTCATGCTATTGTTGTACTGTTTCACAGAAACCTGGACAATTGAGCGAGAAGAATAAGTTGCGGTTTCCTCCGGAGAAGTAGAACTTGAAAGCAAAACGGAGGAGATCATGGCCAAGCGTTTAATATGGG
>Ga0209979_1000620_pt1 | contig 45978 bp, 37 predicted proteins | sample AnhtaG_FD_183114 | JGI IMG/M metagenome (GOLD analysis project Ga0209979, IMG submission 183114) | Deep subsurface microbial communities from Anholt, Denmark to uncover new lineages of life (NeLLi) - Anholt_01485 metaG (SPAdes) (version 2) | ecosystem: Environmental > Aquatic > Marine > Oceanic...
CAATTCAGTGCTCTACCTCCACCACTAAACGCCTGAGGCTAGCCCTAAAGCTATTTCGGGGAGAACCAGCTATCTCCAGGTTCGTTTGGCATATCACCTCTATCCACAGCTCATCCCCCAGATTTGCAACTCTGGTGGGTTCGGGCCTCCACGATGCTTTACCATCGCTTCACCCTGGCCATGGATAGCTCACCTGGTTTCGGGTCTACTCCCTGCGACTATTGCGCCCTATTCAGACTCGCTTTCGCTACGGCTCCAGGTATCACTCCCTTAACCTCGCCACAAAGAGTAACTCGCCGGTTCATTCTCCAAAAGGCACGCGGTCAGGCCTTCCCCCAAAGGGGTATAGCCCTCCCACAGCTTGTAGGCATACGGTTTCAGGTTCTATTTCACTCGCCTTACAGGCGTTCTTTTCACCTTTCCCTCACGGTACTTGTTCACTATCGGTCGTCAAGGGTATTTAGCCTTGGGAAGTGGACTTCCCTGCTTCCCACAGGATTAGCGTGCCCCGTGGTACTCAAGGTCAACAGCAGGAGTCTGATCCCTTGCGCGTACGAGACTATCACTCTCTATGGTGGACCTTTCCAGTATCCTTCCGCTAGAGATCAGATTTGTAACTCCCTTGGGCCTTTGTGGCGGCCCAGCCGTGCCTTACAACCCCTATCGTGCAACGGCCACAACCTTGACACAAAATAGGTTTGGGCTATTCCCCTTTCGCTCGCCACTACTCAGGGAATGATCTCTTTTCCTCGAGGTACTAAGATGTTTCAGTTCCCTCGGTTCCCTCCCACCAGCCTATGTATTCAGCTGGGGGTACCCAGGCATTCCCCTGGGTAGGTTTCCCCATTCGGGCATCTCCGGATCAAAGCCCGCTTGACGGCTCCCCGGAGCTTATCGCAGCCTGCCACGCCCTTCCTCGGCCCTTGACGCCAAGGCATCCACCGTACGCCCTTAGTAGCTTAATCATGCGATCGGCGGAATTGAATCTCTCGCATTCTGTTCAGTTGTTAAGGTGCTAGTCTGAGGTCTCGCGACACAAAACGACCTGGGACACTGCCCAGGCCGCATAGACTCCCCGGGATTGATCGTCCCTCTAACTACGTCTCTTTATCCCCGTTGCCGTCCACAGTGTCAATCTCTACCTCAATGCTAACATATAGTATACACGATAGCCAGACGTTTGTCAAGTCCCAGTTTCTTAAAACGCCAAGGCTCGTTCCCTCGAGCCGTCGGCTCACCGATCATCCCTGCTTGCACCAGTTGCTCCTCCTCGGACGACGCCTTCACACCGAGTGGAGCTGAGGGGATTTGAACCCCTGACCCCCTCCGTGCAAAGGAGGTGCTCTCCCAAGCTGAGCTACAGCCCCATCCCACGTACATTATACCATCTACAGTAGAACGGGTCAATCCAGCCCAAACAATAGGCCCTAGTCCCGTTCAAGACTAGGGCCTGCATTTTGGACAGTGGGCCATTCTGGACTTGAACCAGAGACCTCTCCCTTATCAGAGGAGTGCTCTAGCCAACTGAGCTAATGGCCCGCAGTGAATGTGCTACTGGATCGGGGCCGGAGGACTAGGAGTGATCCCCCTCTGAGCCAGACGCCTCGCCATCTCCCTGGTGTTCTCCTCAATGTCCAGGAAGACATAGATGCCTTCTGCAGTCGCTATCAGAATCAAGGCATACAACCCAACCGTCACCATCATGACTAGAAACATCACAACGGCACCGACAAACCCCCACACCAAGCCTCCCTGGCCGGCCCCACCGCCGAGATCCATCATTCCGGGCACACTGGCCCCTCCTACGAGTATCAGACCAGAGGTCCCACATGCGCTCAGAATGCCCAAGACCAGGACCATCCAACCGACGACCTTGAATATAGTGGCTATCGTGCGCAAAGCGCGATATCTCCTCTCCATCGAAACCTCCTTGTCACAAACCGTTGTCGAACAAATAGACCTTAACCACCGAGGAGTGGCAGGAAGCGAGAGCTCGGGGCGACACAGGCCGTAGCCTGTGATTGACCTGGAAATAATCTCGATCTCGCGACCGAGGTATCTCCCTAGAAAGGAGGTGATCCAGCCGCACCTTCCGGTACGGCTACCTTGTTACGACTTCGTCCCAATCACCAGCCCCACCCTAAACGGCTGCCTCTCTTACGAGTTAGCCTACCGCCTTCAGGTGTTGCCAACTTTCATGACGTGACGGGCGGTGTGTACAAGGCCCGGGAACGTATTCACCGCAGTGTGGCTGACCTGCGGTTACTAGCAACTCCAGCTTCATGCAGTCGAGTTGCAGACTGCAATCCGAACTGAGACCGGTTTTGAAGGATTAGCTCCGCCTCGCGGCTTGGCAACCCGTTGTACCGGCCATTGTAGCGTGTGTGTCGCCCTGGACATAAAGGCCATGCTGACTTGACGTCATCCCCACCTTCCTCCAGGTATACCCTGGCGGTCTCACTAGAGAAGTACAACTAGTGACGAGGGTTGCGCTCGTTACAGGACTTAACCTAACACCTCACGGCACGAGCTGACGACAGCCATGCAGCACCTGTGTTAGCTCCCCGAAGGGTCATTTCGCTTTCGCGTCACTACCACTAACATGTCAAGCCCAGGTAAGGTTCTTCGCGTAGCCTCGAATTAAACCACACGCTCCGCTGCTTGTGCGGGCCCCCGTCAATTCCTTTGAGTTTTAGCCTTGCGGCCGTAGTCCCCAGGCGGGATACTTAACGCGTTAACTGCGGCACTGATGGGGTCAATGACCACCAACACCTAGTATCCATCGTTTACGGCGTGGACTACCGGGGTATCTAATCCCGTTTGCTACCCACGCTTTCGCGCTTTAGCGTCAGGTGCAGGCCAGAAAGTCGCCTTCGCCACTGGTGTTCCTCCCGATATCTAAGTATTCCACCACTACACCGGGAATTCCACTTTCCTCTCCTGCCCTCAAGTGTCCCAGTATTGGACGGCCCCTCCCGGTTGAGCCGGGAGATTTCACGCCCAACTTAAGACACCGCCTAGACGCCCTTTATGCCCAGTAAATCCGGATAACGCTTGCCTCCTACGTTTTACCGCGGCTGCTGGCACGTAGTTAGCCGAGACTTGTTCCTGGGGTACTGTCCTTCCTCATCCCCCAGAAAAGGGCTTTACGATCCGAAGACCTTCATCGCCCACGCGGCGTTGCTGCGTCAGGGTTTCCCCCATTGCGCAATACTCCTTACTGCTGCCTCCCGTAGGAGTCTGGCCCGTATCTCAGTGCCAGTGTGGCTGTCCGTCCTCTCAGACCAGCTACCGATCATCGCCTTGGTAGGCCATTACCCTACCAACTAGCTAATCGGCCGCAGGCCCATCCCAAAGCGCCGGAGCTTTAGTCCGCCAACCGAATGACGGACCACATGCGGTATTAGCTACCGTTTCCAGTAGTTATCCCCCACTTCGGGGTAGGTCACCTACGTGTTACTCACCCGTTCGCCACTAACCAACACAGCTCGTGGCCGCAAGCTAGAAGCCATTGGCCACTCGCAACGTGCTGGTCCGTTCGACTTGCATGTATCAGGCACGCCGCCAGCGTTCATCCTGAGCCAGGATCAAACTCTCCATAAAGTTATACTCAAACTTCAGGAGCCCCTAACCCTACAAGCTTCCTACCACTCTTCGGTTGTTAAGGTCCTACACACAGATAGTATACCACATTTGCTCAACCGTGTCAAGTTAATCGAGGCATATGATCCTCGGCTAACTTGCCAGTAGTATAACAGATACTCTACCACTTGTCAAGTGACAGCGCCCGCACGCCTTTCTTCTGAAGTCACTGACGCTCTCCATCACCCCAGACCGCTGCGAGATGCCGAAGCTGCAAGTTCCACAGCGGGGCAGCACGGAAGAGGCCAAAGCGCCTCACTTGACCTGCACCAGGGTCGCAAAAGACGCAATGTGGCGATACCGGCCCTCGTCCCATCAACTCAGGCCAGACGCGACCAGCGCCTAGGCACACCCGGCCGCAAGAACCATCATTAGATATATGGCCCAGTGGATGAATACAGAGGGAAAGATGGACCGGCTCTCCAAGTCTATGTAGCCGAAGGCCGCCCCCCCAAAGATGGTACTGAGCGTCTCCAACTCCGGCTTCCCAAGATGCATAATGGCAAAGGGAATGGCCTGTATCCAAATCGCCAGTGAACCGAACCGCTCCTTCAACCCGAAGAGCATGAAACCCCGAAACATGAACTCCCAACTGAACATGTAGACCGCTTGTCGCAGTGCGAACTCAAGCACTTCCGCAGTTTGCGGCTTGTCGAAGAAGCCAAAGTCATAGTATCGCCTGAACTCCTCCAACTGCGCCAGGAAGAAGATTACCACAGCCATCATGGCCACGCCGAGCACGCTGAACATGACGCCTTTCTTCCAGTCTCCCAACGTCAGCCCGTACCTTCGCGGATCCTCTCGAAAGACCAGCACAATGATGCCCAACGGGATCAGGAAATAGAGAACTAGTGCAGAGAGGGTCTCATCTCCAAAGAGCGTGTGGTAGTGACTGATGATCAACACCAGAGTGGAAGAGATCAGGATCACCACTACCCTGGACTTGGAGCTCACTCGTGCCATGTTGTTCCGCCTTCCCCCACACACGTCTCCGCTCATTGGTCCAGCCTATGTCGCAGCCCTCCCTTGGAAAGGGCGATCAATATGTGAATCGGGCCACGTTGCCCCCCGGAGCGAACATGACCCTCAGCTTCTCCATGTCCACGTTCAGCTCATAGACCCAGTTCAGCACCAAGAGGGCCGCCACTGCCACGCAGACAGCCAATCGCCATCTCGTGGCTCGCCTCACCTCCGCGTCCCTGGCCCAGAGATCGTCTCTCAATTGAGGCAGGCCTATCGCCCCCTGGGCTGCAAAGATGGCCAAGAATGGCACCAGCGCCAGGTGGAACCGGGGCTCGGCCATAATCAACATGTGGATGCCGACGAAGTAGAAGAGCAAGAGGTAGACAAGCGTCTTGTCCCTTGTTAGGTTGCTGAACACCATACCCACCAGGCTCAACAGCAGCATGACAACCCACGGCAAACAGAGCACCAAGAGAAGGAGCAGAAGCACGACAGGAGGCAATTCTCCCAAGAAGTTGTTGGAATAGAAGTACAGGACCGCCCTCTTATCCAAGCGGAGGAAATGGGACGCCTTGCTCAGCAACAGTTGCACCGCTCGGAGCGGGTCCTGCCTTATGAACTCGATTCCCCTCTCCATGCCCAGATTGTGAGAGAGCTTCTCGGTCTCTAGGTCAGGCGTATCGAACCCACCTATCTCCTCTATGAATTCCACTGCGATGTCCGAATCGAAGGTACCCGTTCCCTCCGGATGGTATCCCAGATAGAAGTTGAAGCCCAGGCTGGATTCCACGAACACGAATTCACCATAGAGCACCGAGTTCCTGATACTCCACGGGACCGTGAGAACACCAACGGAAAGCACCATGAGAACCCAGTTTCCCAGTGCTTGCCTCCGGTCAGAGGCATAGTACAAGAGCCAGGGCAGTATCAGCAACACGAATCCGCTTATCACCGAGCGGGTGATAATGGCCAGTCCCAGCAGAAACCCAGACAGGAGGTAGTATGACCGACGAGACACGTCGCCGGCCTTCAACAGGCACCAGACCGATAAGGGCAAGAGCACGAAGAACAGGTTCTCTGTGACCAACCCCAAGGGATAGAAAAGAAGTATGGGATACAAGGCCACCAGCCAGGCAGCAATCTCGGACGCGCGTCCCTCGAAGATCCTGCGGCCGAGATAGTAGGTCACCACAGGCACCACGGACCCTACGATAGCCTGAACGATCCTGGCCGCCAGGAACCGGTGGCCGAAGAGGGTATAGATCATGGCCAAGAACAGGGGGTACAGTGGAGCTCTCGCAGCGGTCGGTATGCCCCCGTACCAGGTGTACCCCTCTCCATGCCTTATGCTCTCGGCCAGAGCATCGTACTGGAACATGTCGTCCAGAGCGATGCCCATGCCCCCGCTCAGGAGTACGGGCACGAGCCGCAACACCAGCGCAACCACGAAGACCACGCCCACGAACTTCCGGTCGCGTGCCTTCCCTTGCATCGCCGCTATTATAGCATACGAAACCTGCCCTTCCAAGAGTAGCGAGCGCCGAGATCGACGCCACCAAGCCTTACGTCCATCATCGTGACGCCCCCGGCACCAAGCCGTCCAGCTTGCTGTGCTTGACAGCAGACCCCATTCTGAAGTACGATGTAGTTCGCTTGCCGACAAGGAGAACGAGTTCCTGGAGGTGGATTCCAGCCCTCCCTGGACTCGGCATCAGAAAACGCAGGGGGTATGGATACATTGGAAGAAGAAAAGGAGAACAAGGAGCTGAAGGAGAAAGCCAAGAAGACACCAAAGGCTGACAAGAAACTCAGAGTAGCCATCGTGGGCGCAGGCAACTGCGCCTCTGCCTTCGTGCAAGGGGTCTTCTTCTATAGGGACGCCAAGGAAAGAGACATAGTGCCCGGGATCATGCATGTCAACCTGGGGGGCTACCATGTCCGCGACATTGAGTTCACGGCCGCCTTTGACATTGACATCAACAAGGTGGGCAAGGACCTCTCCGAGGCCATCTATACTTATCCCAACAACACGTATCGTTTCTGTGACGTCCCCAATCTGGGGGTGCCGGTCCACCGAGGAATGACCCACGATGGCCTGGGCAAGTACCTGAAGCAGATCATCAAGAAAGCCCCTGGCAAGACGTCAGACATAGTAGGCATCTTGCAAGAGACCAAAACCGATGTGGTGGTCAACTATCTGCCAGTGGGCAGCGAGATGGGCACGAAATGGTACGTGGAGCAGGTACTCGCCGCCGGCTGTGGCTTGGTGAATTGCATCCCGGTATTCATCGGCCGCGAGGACTATTGGCAACGCCGCTTCAAAGAGCACAAAGTGCCCATGATCGGCGATGACATCAAGTCCCAGGTGGGGGCCACCATTGTGCACCGCGTCCTCACCAGGCTTTTCCGTGACCGGGGAGTCAGGTTGGAGCGCACGAGCCAGCTTAACGTCGGCGGCAACATGGATTTCTGGAACATGCTCGAGCGGTCTCGGCTGGAGTCGAAGAAGATCTCCAAGACCGGCGCGGTGACCTCACAACTGGACTACGATATCGGCGAGGACAACATCCACATCGGGCCCAGCGACTACGTCCCGTGGCTGACCGACAGGAAGTGGGCTCACATCCGCCTCGAGGGCCGTAGCTTCGGCGACGTCCCCCTCAACATTGAGCTGAAGCTGGAGGTCTGGGATTCGCCCAACTCGGCAGGGGTGGTGATCGATGCAGTGCGCTGCTGCAAACTAGGCCTCGATAGAGGCATCGGAGGGACCCTGGAAGGTCCCTCGGCCTACTTCATGAAAACGCCTCCTGTGCAGCACACGGATGACGAGGCCCGCACACTGGTCGAGGAGTTCATCCGAGGGAAGTAGCACGCGACAATCAGACACAGCTTCTGAGCAGTCGCCCGCAGAGGAAAAGGTATGATCGTCTATGGGCTGGCGGTGTGCCTGCTCTTTCTCACCCAGCACCTGCCGCTGAAGTTCTGCTATTGGACAGCCGACATCCTTGGTGATCTGGTATACGCATTCTGGCCCACGGGAAGAAGGAATGTCATCGACAATATGCATCACGTGCTTGGTCCCGCGGCCACGGACGCAGAGGTCAGGGGCACAGCGAGGCGGTGCTTCCGCAACTACCTGAGACTACTGGTGGATTTTGCCCGCACGACCATTACGGACCCGTCAACCATCGAGGAGAAGCTGAAGGGTGAAGGCTGGGAGAACTTGGACGAAGCCTTCGAATACGGAAAAGGCGTACTCCTCGTCGGCAGCCACCTGGGAAACTGGGAGATAGCAGGTGTGGCCTTGGCCAGTCACGGCTATCCTGTCAATGCCGTGTCCGAATCCCTGGGGAATGAAGGGATCAACCGTCTAGCTATCCGGTTCCGGGCCACAAGCGGGATAGAGCTCATCCCCATGGAGTATGGATTGAAGGGTGTCTACAGAGCGCTACGCCGCAATGAGGCGGTAGGCCTGGTAACCGATCGACCCTTGTCCCCAGACGAAGGTATGCCCGTGGAGTTCTTCGGCCAACGCATAGCCTGGCCCACCGGTCCAGCGGTCCTGGCATTGAGGACAGGAGCCAAGATCGTGACCGGCTATCTTGTTCGCAACTCTGACAACGACTACGTGGGTGAGATATTCCCGGCTCTGGAGTTCGAAAACACTGGCGACAACGATTCGGATGTGCAGCGCGTCACCCAACGGATAGTCCGCATCCAGGAGGATCTGATTAGACGATTCCCAGATCAGTGGTTCATGTTCCGCCGCATGTGGCCGGAAGCGCATGGGGAATCATGACCGAGTCTCTCCTCAGCTACTACCTTTTTCGAATGTTGGGATCCCTCGCCCCGCTCGTTCCTCGACGAGTTGGTTACCACCTTGCGGATGTGATTGGCCTTGTGGCCTTCAACGTCTACTCCGGAAGTGCCACAACGCTAGAGGACAACCTATCCCATGTCCTAAAGAACGAACGGGACGAGACCACTGTCCGAACCGCGGCGCGACAGGTTTTCAGCAACCTGTCGAAGAACTACTTCGATCTTTTCCGCAGCCACGCGCTCAGCGATGAGGAGATCAGCGCATCGGTCAACATTGTTGGACTGGAACGACTTCAGCAACTTCTCGCGCGGGGCAAGGGCCTGATCTTGACGACCGGCCACTTCGGGCCGTTCGATGCTTTGGTACATATCGCCCCTATCCTCAATCTCAAGATAACCGCTCCTGCCGAACATCTCCAGCCGGAGAACCTGTACGAATACGTCTGCCGGCTCAGAGCCAGAAACTGGATCACCCTCATGCCGGTTGATGGGCCCCTCTTGGGCCTGTTCCGAGCACTACGCAGGGGCGAGATCGTAGCGCTGGCCGCGGATCGGGATATCACGCACAGTGGCATCGTTGTGGACTTCTTCGGCGCACCGGCTCGGCTCCCGGATGGGCACGTACAGCTCGCGCTCCGCACTGGAGCCCCGGTCGTCACCTGCTTCGGACTACGTCAGGCCGACAACAGCTCCTCATTGTACATCGAGTCCCCCCTCGAACTGGAGGAGACCGGCGACTTCGAGCGGGATGTCCGGGCCAACGTCGGCAAGGTCGTGGGTCGAATGGAGGATTGGATCCGGCGGTATCCTGAGCAATGGCTGATGCTGCACCCTGTCTGGCGAGATAGCCAACATGGAAACTGATACTGGACTCGGCAAGGCAGACTTGCACATCCACAGCCGGGCTGGCGATGGCGTCGCCAGCGTTTTCGAAATAGTCGAATACGTCGAGCACAAGACCGACCTCGATCTCATTGCCATCACTGATCACGACTTGATCGAGGGAGCGATGGAAGCGAGGGAACTGGTCGGCACGCACAATTACCGTTTCGAGTTCATCGTGGGTATAGAGATCACCACTCTGGAGGGGCACCTCCTAGCCTATGACCTGGAGAGACCCATCCGCATGCTACTGCCTCTGGCTCGCACTATCCAGCTCGTACATGAGCAAGGAGGGTTCTGCATCGTTCCTCATCCCACGAGTTGGCTCACGCGCAGCATCGGATATCACGGGCTGTGCAGGATCATGGAAGACGAACGGCAGGACGTCACTTTCGAGGGTCTGGAAATCATCAACCCTACCTTGGCCGGCCGGGTCATCTACGAGAAAGTGCTGACCATGAATCGCGAGCAATGGCATCTCCCCGAGGTGGGGGGCAGCGATGCTCATTCCCTGGATTTCATAGGCTCAGGATACACCCTCTTCGCCGGAGATAGCGCCACCGACCTCCGCAGAGCCTTGAACGAGAACGCCACTCAGGCGGGAGGACGGTTCCTAGGTCTGGAGGATCATCGCCGGTTGATGTCCATCGCCGGGGAGCAGATGCTCAGAAGCTTGGTCATCATGCCCAGCCAGCACGTCAGGCGGGCGATAGACTCACTGAAAGAAGGCGACCAGCAGTGAAAATCGCCCTGGTGTCGCCCTATGACTATCCCTACCCCGGCGGAGTGACCCAGCACATCTTCTACCTGGACAAGCATTTCAGGGAGCTCGGGCACCAGGTGGGGATCATCGCTCCCTGTGCTGGTAAGACTCCGGAGAAGCTGCCGGACAACCTCATCGCAACAACTGGGAGAGTGATTCCCATCCCCTTTGGCGGTTCCAAGGCTCGCATCCCCTACTCGCCGGCCGTGTACTGGCGAGTCAAGAGAGCCCTCCACGAGGAAGACTTCGACATCGTTCATGCCCACGAACCGATGACCTTCCCTGTGCCACTGATCGCCCTCAGGCACTCGCGGGCCGTAAACGTAGGGACTTTCCACTCCTACCGCGACACACACCTGGTTTACAAGCGTGGGAGGAGATTGTTCCAGCCTTACTTCGACAAACTGGACGGCAAGATCGCGGTCTCCAAAGCGGCCAAGGACACGGTAGCTCCCTATTTCGGCGGTGACTACGTCATCATCCCCAATGGCATAGATGTAGACCGCTTTGGAGGCGACCAAGTCCTTCCTCTGAAGCAGTACGCCGACGGCAAGCTCAACATTCTGTTTGTGGGCCGCCTGGAACCAAGAAAGGGTTTTCGCTACTTGCTACGCGCCTTCCCGTACGTAAAGGAGAAGTTTCCACAAGCTCGTCTCATTGTCGTGGGAGCCTATCGAAAGAAGGACATCGCGCCGCACCTTCGCTACGTTCGTGAACACCATTTGACCGGCGTGAAGTTCGTGCGACATGTCTCCGACGAAGATCTACCCCGCTACTACCGCAGTTGCGACGTGTTTTGCGCTCCTTCTACCGGCTTCGAAAGCTTCGGGATCGTACTGTTGGAGGCCATGGCCGCTGGCAAGCCCGTAGTCGCCTCCGACATACCGGGCTATCGAGACCTCCTGGATGATGGAAAGCAAGGGCTGCTGGCGGAGAGGAAGAACGAGAGGGCACTGGCGGAGGCCATCGTGCGCATTCTGAAGGACCCAGCACTCCACCACAAGATGGGAAAGGAGGGCCGCATCAAGGCTCGCCAGTACTCCTGGCCCGAGGTGGCGTCGCGGGTCCTCGATTACTACCAAGAACTCCTGGCGCAAAGAAAGGGCGCAGCTTGACGTGAGCAGAGATTCGTCGAAGAAGGGGCCTCAGCAGGCCAGAGAAGCTCTTCGTAAGTATACGAGGAGCCTCCTGGAGTCCATCGTTCGCCCCCTCGCTCGGACAGGCGTTTCTCCCAATGTCCTGACTTTGTGCGGTTTTCTGGCCACGCTGCCGGTGGCCTACCTCCTAGCCAAGGGCCACGAGCGGGTGGCTGGATTGCTGATCATCTTCGTAGGCCTCTTCGACGCCTTGGACGGTGCTCTAGCACGGATAACGGGCAAGGTCACTCCCTTTGGCGCCTTCTTCGATTCTACGCTAGATCGCTTCTCTGAGATAGCCCTCTATCTGGGACTTCTCTACCTCTACAGGGGAGCGACTCTGGAGACGGTGCTGATCTATCTGACTATCACCGGCTCGCTGATGGTCAGCTACACCAGGGCCCGAGCTGATGGTCTCGGCGTGGAGTGCAAAGTCGGCTTCTTCTCCCGCCTGGAGCGTATGGCTGTGCTGGTGGTGGGTTTGATCTTGGAGCAGACCTTGTTGGCCTTGATCGTTCTGGCCATCTTCAGTAACCTCACAGCGCTACAACGGATCTGGCACGTTCGAAGAGCCAGCATGAGGGACCTCACAGAAAGCGATCACTAGCGAGGCGGTTCCTCCGTCAGCTTGCGAGATAGTACCCACTGCCCTTTTCGCTTCTGCCCCTTTGGCGAGCGGTCGTAGTAGATGTCGAAGATCTCGGCATCCCCCGTCCGAACCCGATAGTAGTCCCTTCCCATGCCCCATGAACCCTCCCTTCGACTCTTCTCCACCCAGTAGCTCCCTCTCTCCTTCTGGTAGAAAGCCTTGCTCTTCCCCCGCTTGCGATAGTCGTGCCACTCCTTGAGCAACTCCACGATGACGTACTCGCGGCCCTGCCAACTGAAGGCTGTGGGAAGCCCCGGCCTCTTCTCCAAGGTCGGTTTCTGGTCGAAGCGAACCTCTATCTCGTCCGCGTAGAACTCCATGGGCCACCGCCAACAAGGCTCTCAGGAAATGCTAAGCCCAGCCCAGAGTCTTGAACTCCTCACGAACCTCGGCCCTGACCATACCAGCTCCGCTCTTCGTGGGAGGAATCTGCGACCACGGTCTCTGCAGCCTTCTGGCCGTCTCATCACTGCATTGCGGCTCAAAGGCCGCCACGATCCGTCCCGTCTCATCCCTCAGTTCCGATATCTCGGTGCCCTCTTTGCAGAGTGACTTGCCCTGCGTACGCACCAGATGATCGGCACTTGCAGGCACTCACGCCCGGATTGACACATTCATAGCAGGCGATCAGCACAGGCTCAACTGAAATGTGGGGCGCTTGCCATCTAAGAAGCGTGCGCATCAGGACAATCCACACCACGGTATGTTGTGGGTCCACACGACAGCGCCAGGCGCCGTCGGGGACGATCCCCTGATGTTGAGAAAGGCAACCCCATCAAGAAGGAGATCTCCGACGCCGCTAGTCCACCCTTTTCTCAGCAACGGCCTCCTGAGCCATGGCGATGAACTCCTCCACCGATCTAGCTCCCAGGTCCTCCTCCGTGCGTAAACGGACCGCCACGGCCCCAGCTTCCATCTCCCGATCACCCACAATCAGCATATATGGTATCTTCTGCAACTGAGCGTCGCGAATCTTGGACTGCATCCTCTCGCTTCTCGAATCCATATCAGCGCGCAACCCCGCCTCCCGGAGTTGAGTCACCACCTGCCGCGCGTACTCAACGTGCCGGTCGGTGATAGGGATCAACACCGCCTGTACAGGTGCCAGCCATACCGGGAAAGCGCCTGCATAATGTTCGATGAGAAGGCCAAAGAACCGCTCCAAAGCCCCCAGCAGAGCCCGATGCACCATGTAGGGGCGAGCCTCTTTTCCATCCTCCCCGATGAAGCTCATGTCGAACCGTTCAGGAAGGTTGAAGTCAAACTGGATCGTTGTGCACTGCCAGATCCGCCCCAGGGCATCCTTCACGCTGATATCTATCTTGGGCCCGTAGAAAGCACCGGCGCCCTCATCAACTTCGTAGGGCAACCCTTCCTTCTCCAGCGCTCGATGCAATGCCTCCTGAGCCTGATCCCATCTCTCCGGCTCACCAACGTACTTCTCCGGACGGGTCGAGAGGTAGATTTCGTACTCGTCGAAGCCAAAGCTGCGCCAGATGAAGAGGCTGAAAGCCAGCGCTCGGCCTATCTCTTCCTCTATCTGGTCGGGCGCGCAGAAGATGTGGGCATCGTCTTGGGTGAAACCGCGCACCCGGAGGAGGCCGTGGAGCACTCCGCTGCGCTCGTACCGGTACACCGTACCCAGTTCCGCCCAACGCAATGGCAATTCGCGATAGCTACGCAGCCGGCTCTTGTAGATCATGATGTGGAAGGGACAGTTCATGGGCTTGATGAAGTACTCCTGGCCTTCGATGTCCATCGGCGAGTACATCAGGTCACGGTAGAAATCCAGGTGACCACTGTCCTCCCACAGCTGAGCTTTGCCGATGTGGGGCGTGTAGATGACATCGTAACCCGCCTTGTAATGCTCCTCCCTCCAGAAATCCTCTATGACGGTGCGAATCACGCCGCCCTTGGGATGCCAATGGACCAACCCCGCCCCAGCTTCCTCGTGGATGCTGTACAGGTCCAATTCCTTTCCCAGGCGGCGATGATCCCGCTTCTCCATCTCCTTCAACCTGTCCAGATAGGCCTTTAACTCCTCTGGGGTAGACCAGGCGGTGCCGTAGATACGCTGCAGCATCGGGCGCTTCTCATCACCGCGCCAGTATGCACCGGCCACCTTCAGCAACTTGAAGGCCTCGGAGTTCACATTGCCGGTATTCTTCACGTGAGGACCACGACAAAGGTCGGTGAACTCACCCTGAGTGTAGATGGAGATTATCTCGTCCTCAGGCATGTCGCCGATCAACTCCAGCTTGTAGGCTTGGTCCGCGAACGTCTTCTCCGCCTCCTCCCGCGAGATCTCCCGTCTATCGAAAGGGTAGCCGGCTTCAATGATCTCTCTCATGCGCGCCTCGATGACTTCCAGGTCCTCTGGCGTCAGGGGACGAGGCAGATCAAAGTCGTAGTAGAAGCCGTCCTCGATAGAGGGGCCGATGGCGAACTTGGCACCTGGGAACAGGTGCAATACAGCCTCAGCCATGATGTGGGATGTCGAATGACGCAGCTCATCCAGATGCTTCTCAGACATGGTCACTTCTCCTTCTGTACCGGACATACTCCCCTTCGCTGACGGAGAGCCTAATCATCCCCCTGCCTCGACGGCGCAAAGCGCGTCAGGGCCACACCGCTCAAGACCACTACCGCGCCCAATGCTTGCAGAGGTGTCAGCCGTTCACCCAAAGTGGTGAAGGCTATCACTATCGCCACAGGAGGTATCAGATTGTTGTAGATCGCTGTCCTGGCAGCGCCTATCTCGCCTATGCTCTTGAACCAGATCACAAAGGCGACACCGCCACCCAAGATCGTACTGTATACCAACGCTAGCCAGGCACCCAAGGAGACATGAGTCCACTCCTGGGCCAGTATCTCCGGCCACGAAATCAGTAGCAGGAACACGCTACCACATACCATGGAGACTGCCATCAGTCGCAGTGATGAGTACCTTTGCAACGGGCGCTTCGAGATTACTGCACTCGATGCAGTCAGTGCCGCCGCAATGAGCATTAGGACATCCCCTCGCAAGTTCTCCCACGTCAGGGAGATGGCGTCGCGCCGCCCCATAATGGTCAGGGCCACACCCACAAAAGAGAGAGATATACCCAGGATTTGCAGAGGAGAGATCCTCTCCTGTCTCGACGCCGCGGCGAAAATGGCAGTCCACGCTGGCACTGAGGCCAGGATCAAAGACGAGTTGGAAGCCGTGGTGTAGTGCAGTCCCAGGGTGAAGAAGACCTGATACACGCCAATCGCTGTCAATCCCACTAGCACGACTACCAGCCAATCTTCCCTCCTTATTACAGGCCTGCCCTCTGCCACCCATACCCAAGCCAGCAACAGCAGAGCTGCGCCGGAGAAACGCACGGCGGTGAAGGGCAAGGGCCCTATCTCCCGCAGGCCGTACTTGACGACGCTGAAGGTCGCTCCCCAGATCAGCACCACACAGAGTACCAGCAAATCCGTGCGGGTCAAACGGACTCTCATCAGTTCCCCTTCCACAGAAGCAACAACCTCTCGCCTTTTGGGGCGAGAGGTTTCCCGCGGTTCCACCCAGTTTCAGCAACAGTTGCCCGTTGCCCTCGTTGTGGCTGATAACGGACGCCTCCGCGACCCCATACTCAGGACCATCTCTGATCCCTTTCCGGAGCCAGGCTCCCGGGTGGTTTTCCCTCAGGCCCTTGCTGGAGGGGTTCCAGTCTTCGGCCCCTCCTCCCTGGTAGCGGTACCTGGGGTACTCGTCCCGTTCGTCGCCTTTCGCTTGGCCTAGATGGGCGGTATAGGACTTGAACCTACGGCCTCTACGATGTCAACGTAGCGCTCTAGCCAACTGAGCTAACCGCCCGAGCCAACACAATCATAGCACCGACCCCCGCAAATAGCAAAGACCCACCACTCGAACCAGCACGACGCAGAGAGAGCCCGCTCGCACGCTTGACATACGTCTGCAGCTATGGCATATTAGGACTCACCGGATCTGGGTGTCCGGAATCATTCATTGCGTTTTCTGTTCACAACACGCGAGTCGAGGTAGCCAACGGGACCTCAAGATCCATCTCCACAGGAGGAAGCAAATGGAAGCTCTTGTCAGCTCGGACCTTTTCCCAGCCACACAGCACTACACCTATCTCAACGCCGCTTCAGTCGCGCCCATGTCGAAGATGGCCGCGGAAGCCACCTTGGATTGGCAGGAAGACCTGGCCACGCGAGGCACTGTGCACTTCGACGAACAAGCCGAAACCAAGGTATTCGAGTCACTGCGCCAGACGGGAGCACGTCTCCTGGGGGCACAACCCGACGAGATCGCCAGCTCTTCGAACGCCTCCGAGGCCTTGTGCTCTTTGGCTTGGGCGCTGAGCCCTGGTCCGGAGGCAAACGTGGTCAGCGCGCGTGTTGAGTTCCCCAGCGTGGTCTATCCCTGGCTGAGGGTGGCCCGTTCCACCGGCTGCGAGGTGCGGCTGACAGCCGACGAAAACCACGTCATAGACCCCACAGAACTGATGGACCTCATCGATGACCGCACTGCTGCGGTCTGCATCAGTCATGTGCAGTACTCCACTGGTCAGACCTTGGATCTAGCAGCAATGGCGCACGTAGCCCACGAGCACGGTGCCCTTCTGATAGTGGACGCCACCCAGTCCGCTGGAGCTGTGCCCATCGACGTCGTGGCCGATGACGTAGATGCCTTGGTCACGTCAGGCTACAAGTGGCTCTGCGGCCCTTTTGGGGCAGCGATACTCTTCGTGCGTCGTGATCTTCATCAGAAGCTTGAGCCTGGCCTCGTCGGTTGGCGTAGCACGTCCCAGGTCTTCGACTTCCAGGCAGATCATCTGGAATGGGCGCCCAGCGCCAGCCGCTTCGAATTTGGAACCATGGCCTACGGCTGTGCCATAGGCCTGGTGACAGCGACCGACCATCTGCTGGGCCTCGGGATCGAGCACATTCATGCCTACAATCTGTCCCTCGCGACGGCTCTCGCAGAAGGGCTAGCCAAGTTGGGGGCCGACTTCGTGTCACCCCAGGTCGAGAATCTCAAGTCGTCGATCGTGACGGCCCGCTTTCCAGGGCACGACCAGACCCGGGTCGCCCGCCGCTTGAACGAGGAAGGGGTGGTGGTCTCGCCGCGCATCGGCGCCGTCCGCTTTGCACCTCACCTGTACAACACTCCTAATGATATCGATCGAACCCTCGAGATTCTGGGTGGCATACTCAAGGAAACCTAAGGCCGACTTGGAGTCGTCTGAGCTGAGCCGGCGACTCCCGCCCATTCCAGGGACACGGTTCTATGCCCACGACATCGTGGCAAGTCGCCGGTGAACGAGAACCTCCTTCCCAGCGGGCGTTTACCGCTCAACTACGATAGTGCCGTTCAGCTCCTCAGACTTCGAGAAGCGAGGCGCAATGACAAGCGGAGTTACCAGACCACAAATGCGGCCAGGTTAGGGGGGAATCTTCGAGATGTTGGTGGTTAGTGAAACAGATATCCGACGGACCGTGAGCATTGAGGACGCGATACCCGCTGTGGAGGAGGGTTTCACCCGCCTGGTTCGGGGAGAGGTCAGCTTGCCTCCAGTGATGAGCCTGGAGATACCCGAGAGCAAGGGCGAGGCGCACGTCAAAGGCGCGCACATTGCCGGCGCCGCCAGTTTCGCCATCAAGGTGGCCACTGGTTTCTACGACAACCCCCTCATCGGGCTGCCCAGTGGAGGCGGCATGATGCTAGTCTTCAGTGCGCGTACCGGCGGTCCAGAGGCACTGCTGTTGGACAACGGCTACCTGACAGATGTGAGGACCGCAGCGGCTGGCGCCATTGCCGCCAAGTACCTGGCAAAGCCGAAGTTGAGCACCGTGGGAGTGGTGGGGGCGGGAGCGCAGGGACGATTCCAGATCATGGCGCTGGCCAGAGTCCGTGACTTCGATAGGCTACTTGTACATGACGTCAATCCGAGCAGGTTAGAGCAATACATCGACGAGATGCCAGACATCGTGGAGGTCACCTACCAGGCCCGCCAGGATGTGCGCGACCTCGTCAGCGAGAGCGAGGTTCTCATCACCGCCACTCCTGCAACCGAACCTCATGTACGTGCCGAGTGGCTTCACCCGGGACTGCATATCACAGCCATGGGCTCGGACTCCCCCGACAAGCAGGAATTGGAGAATGCCGTCCTGGGGAGGGCCGACCTGCTGGTCTGTGACCTCCAGGTCCAGTGTTTCGAGCGGGGCGAGCTTGACCACGCGCTTGAAGACGGAACGATTGACGAGGAAGATGAGATCGTCGAGCTGGGCGAACTCACCTCCGGGCGTCACCCTGGCCGCACGAACAACCCGCAGGTGACCGTCTGCGACCTGACGGGCGTAGGTGTTCAGGACGCTGCCATAGCGACGCTCGCTTACGAGAAGGCGCTTCAGAACGGTCTCGGCTCCCAGATTGAACTGTGATTCTTCGGCCGCCTAGGGTGGAGCTCCGGAAGAGCCTCACGCCGTCGTGGGCGCACGACTCTCGCACCTCATCAGCGGAATGCCACCCTCTGTGTGAACGCTGAACATCAGGCGCAACCCTTCTCGCTCGGTCACGGTTAGGACCTGAAGACGCCCTCGTCCGTCCCTAGCCACATTCTCCCCGTGGTCTCATCTATCACTACGGCATAGATGCTCGTCTCCGGCAATCCCCACGGTATCCAGTGCTCGCCACGATCGGTGCTGCGAAAGAGGCCCCGGTGTTCAGTGCCTGCATACAGTGTGCCAGGAGCCGTCGGGTCCAGAGCGAGGGAGGTGACGGTGACACACCCCATACCTTCCCGTGTGGCTCTCCAGGTCTCGCCCCCGTCAGCACTTCTGTAGACCCCATCCGTGGTCCCCGCGTAGACCAACACCGGATCAGTGGGATCTATCACCAAAGCAAACGCAGTGCTACTGGGACGCATGCCCTCCAGTCCCCGCCAGGATTCTCCCCTATCCGTGCTCTTGTATATCGCCTCCACTGTGCCCGCGTAGAGCACATCCGGGTTCGTAGGGTCGATGCCAAAGGAGTATACGGAAAGGGTCTCAAGTCCGTGATGCACCGGCGCCCAACTAGCCCCGCCATCGCTGCTGCGCAAGACGTTGTTTCCCCAACTCCCGGCGTAGATGTTATCGTGATCGTCCGGAGCGATGGTCAGGCTGAAGATGGTGATGCTGCCCAATCCTCTACTGGCCCACTTCCACGACCCTCCGCCGCATCGACTCACGTAGACGCCAGTCTCAGCGCCAGCGTAGATGACATCTCTGTCCTCGGGGTGCACGACCAGAGCCTGAACGTACGACTCCCCAACTCCTCTGCTGATCAGGCTCCAACCCTCGCCACCGTTGGTTGATCGATAGACCCCATGCAGAGTCCCAGCGTATAGTGTCGCAGCATCTTGAGGATCGTTGACCAGAGCGCTCACCACACGCTTTCCGACACCGTGGCTGGCGGCGCTCCAGGCATGTCCGCCATCGGTGGTTTTGTACGACCCATCGCCCTTGGTCCCCAGGTAGGCGGTCTCAGGCCGCGTTGTATCAATGCCAAAGCAAGTGATGTCACTCTCCAGGACCCCGCTCGCCACTACCTGCCAGGTCGTGCCCCCATCGTGGCTGAGCGCAATCTCCTCCGACCGCCCACCCATGTAGATGACTTCACCTCCGTGCGCCTCCACTGCCATCGAGCGTGCCTCGAACCCTGGCGGCCCCGCTAGTTGCCAACTCTCGGCGCCATCCTCGCTCAGATACAGAAGGCCGTCGGCTATAGCCCAAAGCGCGCCCCCCCTAGTTGCAACCAGGTTCGGAACGTGACCTTCATCCAGAGGCGCCCCAGCTGAGCGCCACTGCGCGCCATCGTCATCGCTGGTCCACACCCCTTCCCCGGATGACCCGGCATAGATCATCCCTGACTGAACCACGGCCAGAGAGAGAACCGACACTCCCTCTGGGCCGGTCCTCGTCCACGATGCTCCGCCATCGCGTGACACGTAGACACCATCCACTTCAGTACCCGCGTAGATGGCACGTCCGTCGGAAGCAATCTCGAGGGTGTAGATGGCTGCTGCTGGTAGGCCGGACATTCGCAGCCAGGTCTTTGCCCCGTCGGCGCTGCGATAGCCCCCGTACACGGTCCCGACGAAGAGAGTCTGGTCGTTCTCGGGATCAAGGTCCAAGGACAACACTGTGACGCCTTCCAGTCCCTCTCCATACCATTGCCAGGACATCCCGCCGTCGGTTGAGCGGTATAGCCCTCCAGGCTCGTACGTTGCCAGATAGACGGTCTGGGGCTCACGAGGATCAACGGTCACGAGAACGACATCGCTTTGGGGTTTGATGTCGTCGCTGCATAACTCCCAATGAGGCGGGCTAGGCGAGCCACAAGCTGCGAGCATCCATGCCAGCAAGGCCCACAGCCAGATCAAGACCAGGCACGTTGACAGACGTCGGATGGGGAACCTCATCATCGCTCAGATACCCATTGTAGGCAGGAACTCAGCGACCTCCAAATGCGTACCACCGTGACTCACTCATGCTGCATCGCATGCTCACTCCTGCGATTCAAGCCTTGTCGAGACCTCATGCATCGAGGCTACTGCTGTCCTCGGTGACCTCCAAAGCGGCGTCCGGTATCTGTGGAGCCTCCAGGTATTCCTCCGGGTAGAAGTGGGTATGCAGATCAATCTTCATCCCGCCTTTCTTCCAAGCCACTGCTCGGGCGACGGGTGGGGAAAGTCATACCCGCAAACGACGTCCACGATCACCGGACCATCAGCTCTCAGCGCTCTCTGGAAAGCACTCCTCAATTCCGAATCGTCCTCTACCCTGATCCCAACTGCACCGAAGCTCTCCGCGAACTTGGCGAAATCCGGGCTCCTCAACTGAGTCTTGTAGGTGCGGCCGAAGTCGAGCATCTGCAACTTGTGTATCATGCCATACCGACTGTCGTTCAGAATCACGAATACTACATCGGCCCCCACTTCAAGAGCGGTGCCAAAATCGCTGCACGACATCAGGAACGCACCGTCCCCCGTGATCCCCACTACTTGCCTTTCCGGATACACAAGCTTCGCAGAGATAGCTCCAGGCAAGGCGAATCCCATAGCGCCCCAGGACCCAGGCTCTATCAGAGTCTGGGTTCCGTAGGCCTCCCACCACTTCGACGTCCAGACCCCGTGATTCCCGACATCGCTGACCATCAACGCATCTCGGTCCAGCAACGGCATCAGCTCCTTAAGCGCCAGCCCGAAGTGAAGGGGTTTCTGCCCTCGATACCTCTCCACCTCCTCGTCCAGGCCCTTCTGAAAGAGTGTCTTCACCTCGGCGATCCGCTTCTCTGCCCCTGTGTCCAGCGCTCCCTGACCTGCCTCAATCCGCGCCACCAACTCGGAGAGCATGACTTTGCAGTCCACCGCCCCGGAAACGGAAGCGCGATCCGCAGCTGAGCTCTCCTCATCCACGGACAGGAAGATGTAATTCTCTGGGGCGTGTGCCTCAAGGAGTTCAGTCGCCGTCGCACCCGCGCGCATGCCGAGCACGAGAAGAACATCAGACTCCTCGACGAGCTGGAGAGGGAACGGGTTGCTGAGGAATGTGCCGAAGGCGCCTGCAAAGAGAGGATGGGATACAGGAAGCGCGTCAATCGCATCGCGAGGGAACACCACAGGCGCTGTCAGCAATTCCGCGAGGGTAGCTAGCTCAGCAGTTGCCCCCGATGTCCGCACCCCCTTCCCAGCACAGATGACTGGATTGTGGGCAGAAAGCAGCGCCTGGGCCACTTCCTCAACCAGCGTGGGATCCGGAGGAACTCTTTTCCTGTGCTCCCTCTCATAGCTCCACATCTCCGCCGGCCGCTCTTGCAGCAGGTCCAGAGGTATTTCCACATGGACCGGCCCCGGGCGCCCACTCGTAGCCGTGGAGAAGGCTTGAGCGAGAATCCTGGGGATGTCCTCCGCCTCGTCAATCCGTACCGACCACTTAGTAACAGTCTTGAAGGTCTGATACAAGAACCCCGGGTCATCAAGCCCATGGAAGACTCCCTTCTGCGCCTCGCGCGGCACCGTTCCGGAGATATGCACGATGGGAGAGGCAGCGTTGTACGCTTGAGCCACCCCGGTCAGGGAATTCGTCGCCCCGGGCCCCGCCGTCACCAGACACACTCCGGGCCGTTGCGTCAGTCTGCCATACATATCCGCCATGAGTGCGGCGTTGTTCTCGTGCTTACTCAACACGAATTCGATACTCTCCTCCTCCACCAGAGAATCACAGATGGCGAGAATGTGAGAGCCAGCCAACCCAAACACGATCTCAACCTCTTCCGCCAACAGGGCGTCAACTACGGCCCGGCCTGCGGTCTTCCTTTCCATCGACATCAAGACCTCCCTACGCGAAAAAGCTCCCCCAGGAACACATCCAAGCGACCACGGGGGAACCACCTCTCCAGCAATCTGATGCAAAGTGTCTGACTGATGATCTCATTTCAAAGAGCATGGAACAGGCGGCGCGTGGCCACAGCTTGACGTGTTCAAGAGATGGACCTTGCTTCTCCAAGCACCCGTCACCGTGGTCTCGGACTCCCGGCACCAAGTGAGTGACGATTCTTCTTGCCTACAGCCTTCACTAGCCCTTGTGCCGCCCGTTCCCAGCCCCACATGGCGATTCGAGAGGTGCAGAGAACTGGACCATCCCTAGCCACACCGTTCTTCCAGCCATCGTGCAGCTCATCCAGCACCCTGCACACAGCCCATGCTCCGCGAAAGCTCACGCGCTGTTCCCATCACAATAGACTTGTACTGTTCCACCTTGTCGGGAGTCAAGCCGGAAATGGAGGCAGAGATCCCTATCGATCCCACAACAGCTCCGCTGTGATCAAAAACCGGAGCCGCCAGACACCGAATACCGAGATGGTATTCCTCGTCGTCTACCGCGTAGCCTTGGTCGCGCACCTCCTGAAAGTGGCTCCTCAGCACACCCGAATCAGTGATCGTGTTCTCAGTCAGTCTTCGCAGCTCCGTGCTTGCCAGCAACCGCTCTAGTTCTGTCTCGGACACGTTCGCCGCCACCGCTTGCCAGTGGCGGTGCAATATGGCAAAGCCACCCCTCCAATCTGAGCTGAGACCGTCAGCAATCCAGCACCGGCTCGGTTGTCTACATAAATCGCTTGACCACCCACCAGACTCACAAGGTGGGCAGCCTCCCCTGTCTTTCCCGCGAGTTCCCTGACAAATGGGGCACCCTTTGAGCGCAGAGTGAACTTCTGGAGCGCTTTTTGCCCCAGTTCGATGGCCTTTGGGCCCAGGTGGTATTTCCTGCCTCTGTGGTCCTGCTCAGCATATCCGTGGACTCGCAAGGTGGACAACAGCCGATACACTGTGCTGCTGTCTAGTCCCATCATCCTCGCCAGCTCCGTCAGTCCCACCGACTCGTCTCGGTCTGCCAGAACCTCCAGGATATTCAGCGCCCGGTCCACGGACTGAATCAGCCTCGGCTGTGGCGTCTTCTTCATATCGGTCCCCTTTGGCCAGTATCCCGATGAGCTCTTCTACGGTCCGAGTTGAGCTTTCGTATTATACAAGAATATTCCTCATTAGTCACATGCTGCCTCCGCTCCGGGCCGACACCCGCGAGCGATTTTCCTCCTTCAGCTCCAGTGCCATGGCGGTCGTCGTCCGATCGGAAGAATCATGGACTCTACGGCCCTCCTGCATACCTTGCGCTCCATCATGACCAACGCGCCTCAGAAGAGCCCTTTCACGGTGGAGGTGCAGCAAGCCCGCTGGCGCAGAAAACCGGAACCTCATGCGAATCAGATGATGGGTACAAGCCAGACCGGGTAGTGACTTGGCGTGGCGTTTCCCGCCGACACGGACAACCAGCAAGATCAGTTGGGGGCGAGGGGTGCCCTACACGGGAGAGACCCGGTCGACTTGCGCTGAACAACCAACCTCTGTGGTCTCAGTCACTTGCCGCGCGTGGCAGGAAACCCACGATATGGTATACTCCCTCCTGAGCGAGCCCTCGCTCAGAGACCACGGCGCCTTCTTCTTTCTACGGGAGACTTGACAAAGGAAACGCTCCAATGGACCTAGTTCTCAAAAGCGGCACCGTTGTGACGGCCACAGACATCTACCGAGCCGACATCGGCATCCACAACGGTTTTGTCGCCTTGATCGGTCGCGACCTGCACGGAGATTGCATCCTCGACGCTGACGGAAGATACGTTTTCCCCGGCGCCATTGATCCCCACACACACCTGGAACTGGATTTCATGGACACGGTCTCGGCTGACGATTTCTATACCGGCACTGTCGCCGCGGCTTGTGGCGGCACCACCACTATCATAGACTACGCAGAGCAAAGCCAGGGTGGAACGCTACGCGACGCACTCCAGGCCTGGCGAGACAAGGCCGAGAACAAGGCGGTAGTAGACTACGGATTTCACGTTTCCATCACGGACGCCACCGAGGAAGTCCTGGCCGAGATGCAGGAGATGGTCACGCAAGGTGTCTCCAGCTTCAAGTGCTATCTGGCCTATCCCGAAAGGCTCACGGATAACGAGCTTCTCCAGCTACTTCTCAGGTCGAGGCAGATCGGAGCTGTGGTGAACGTCCATTGCGAGAACGGTTCCCTCGTGGACTTCATGACCGACAGACTCCTTCAGGAGGGCAAGACCGAGCCTCGCTGGCACCCTCGAAGTCGCCCCGCCTCATTTGAGAAGGAGGCCACCCAGCGAGCAGTGACCCTAGCCGAAATCGCCGAAGCACCCTTATATGTTGTCCACCTCACCTGCGCTGAGGCATTGAAGGCCGCCAAGAGGGCCCGTGCCTCCGGTCGCCCGATCCTCGTAGAGACCTGCCCGCAGTACTTGCTCCTGGACGTAGAGCGGTATGATGAGCCTGACTTCGGCGGGGCCAAATACGTCGTGTCGCCGCCCCTACGGGAGCGATGGAATCAACAAGTGCTTTGGAATGGACTCGTAGGCGGAGACATAGACGTCATCGGTACGGACCACTGCCCCTTCAATCTCGTGGGCCAGAAGGACATCGGACGAGACGATTTCACAAAGATCCCCAACGGCATGCCGGGAGTGGAAACCAGGGTACCCCTGCTCTACCACGAGGGCGTAAACAGGGGTCGTATCTCCCTCAACAGGTTCGTGGAACTGGTAGCCACCAACCCGGCGCGTATCTTCGGCCTATTGCCTCAGAAGGGAACGATCGCTGTAGGCTCTGACGCAGACCTCGTGGTCTGGGATCCCGACAAGGAGATGACCCTGAGTGTGGAGAACCTGCACATGAACGTGGACTACAGCCCCTACGAGGACGTCACCGTCAGGGGCTACCCCGAGATCGTCCTATCCCGTGGGAAGGTCATAGTCAGGGACAACCACTTCCAAGGACAGGCTGGTAGCGGACGGTTCCTACGTCGAAAACCCTTTGTCGCCTGATGAAACTACTCCGCCAGAGCTGGCGAGGGGTGAAGGTCACACGTCCTTCCGGCCTTCATCACCTGGCCTGGTAGCGTCTCGCCGATGATCTCCTCAGCCAGTTGGGCAGTCGAGATCAACGCAGGCAGATCTATCCCCGTCTCGATCCCCATCTCGTGCAACATATGCACCATGTCTTCGGTGGGGACGTTGCCTGTGGCGCCAGGCGCAAAGGGGCATCCCCCCAGGCCGGCGATCGAAGCGTCGAAAACCGTTATCCCTTCGGTGAGGGCTGCAAGAAAATTGGCCGAACCCGCGCCCCTGGTATTGTGGAAGTGGGCCGCCCACTGAATATCCGGAATCTCATGCTTACAGGCCTTCACAACCTTCGATACCTGAACGGGATTGGCCATGCCAGTGGTGTCACACAGTGCGATCTCCATCACGCCGAGATCCTGCAACCGGTGGCAGACTCTCAGCACCTGGCTGACGGGTACATCACCCTCAAAGGGACAGCCAAATGCAGTGGCCAGGCTGGCGCGTACCTGCACGTCAGCCTCCTCGGCCAGAGCAAAGATGGGGACAAACCCTTCAAGAGACTCATCCACGGAGCGACGGACGTTGCTCCGATTGTGGCTTTCACTGGCCGAGACCACGACGTCCAGCATGTCGACGCCGGCTTCCACGGCGCGCTCGGCCCCCTTCAGATTGGGCACCATGGCCATGCACACGCACTCTCGACGCTCGATGCTTTTCACCACATCCGCCGCGTCTTTCAACTGGGGGACAAACTTGGGATGCACGAAAGACGTCACTTCCATGCGCCTTATGCCGGCACCAATCAGCGCTTTGATTAGTTCTACCTTCTTCCCCGTGGGCACGAACTTCTCGATGATCTGGAGGCCATCACGTGGGCCTACCTCCACCATCTCTACCTGTTCAGGCAGATCAGATATCCAACCCCCCTCTTCCATGACCAATACGTCACCTTTCTCCTATCCGCCAGACCTGCCACGCTCAGCCAGAACCTCTTTCGCCACAGGGCCTATTACACCGAAGTGATCGACCATGTGCGCCCCAGCTGCCCGTAATGCTTGCACCTTGCCCTGGGCGGTGCCCCTACCCCGAGAGACTATCGCCCCGGCGTGGCCGAAGCGCACGTCCGAGCGCGCATATCGGCCCGAGATGTAGCCGACGAAGGGTTTGGTGAAGCCGCCACTCTTGATGAACTCGGCCGCGTCCTCCTCAACACTGGTACCGATCTCACCAAAGAAGGCTACCATCTGCGTCTCATCATCTCGCTCAAACTCGGTCAAGAGATCGATCAACGTAGTACCTACGAAAGCATCGCCTCCCATCCCGATCGCCGTGCTCTGGCCCAAACCAACTCTGTTCAGGTAGTAGGCCAGGGTGGTGGTGTTGCCACCGCTTCTGGAGACCACGCCGATGGGACCGGGCTCGAAGAACTGCCTCGCCAAGTCAGCCCGGCCTCCGATCATGCCCACTAGGCACTTCCCAGGGCTGATCAACCCTATCGTATTGGGGCCGATCACTCGTGCCTGTCCCCGGCGGGCATAGGCAATCACCTCCAGCATGTCCTGCTGAGGGACTCTTTCGGGATGAAGAGTGACGACCGGGATGCCGGCGTCGATGGCCTCGAAGGCCGCGGTCTTGGCTACCCGAGCAGGCACGAAGATCGAACAAACCGAGATGTTGGGATGATGCTCTCTGGCCTCCTGCACGGTATTGTATACCGGCACACCCTCAACCGTTCTGCCTCCCCGTCCGGGTGTGACCCCGGCCACGACCTTGGTCCCGTACTCCTTCATCAGGCGCACACGTATCTGCGCCTCCCTGCCAGTGATCCCCTGTACCAAGACCTCGGTATTCTCATCAACCAGGATAGCCATCATCTCCCCCTCAGATAGGTAGGTGTCTCCGATAGGTCTCGGAGATACTCGTCCAACTCGGGAAGGGGCAGCGTGATGACGATGGCCTTGTTGCCGTGCAACTCACACTCCAACTCGCAGGCCAGGTCCTCCGTGCACGCCCCGCGTTTGACCTCGTCAAGTGTGGGTTTGAGAGATGGCACGCCATCCTTCAACTCCAGGATCTCCCCCATCCCCGGTGTGTTGCATATCTTCACGCAAGCCTTGCTCTCACAGGACTCGCACTTCTCCAGGTCAATCCTCACAGTCCCCCCGGACCTGATCTCGAACTCCAGGACTCTCATTCCAGGCCTCCGCTCTCCTTCCACTCCTTGTACAAAGCATCGAAGATCTCGGCAGCTTCCTTCTCCGTCGTGTCTCTCCCCAGGACTTTGATCCAGCGGCCGTCACTGATGCCATGTTCTCGGAACAGGTCCAGCGCCACGTCGTCCCATGCGCCCCTGAACACTAGGATAATGGGTATGTTCGGTTGCCCGCCGCTCGCAGGGTACAGCTCCTTGAAGGCCTTGATAATCCCTCTCGCCGTGTTGTCCAACTGCTGACTGGAAACACAGGACACGAAGACATAGCCCTCGATCTGTGGCTGAGCCATGATGATCTTGGTGATCCTGTAGAGTTTGGAACCAACGGGGTTACCAGAGCTGTCGCAGAAGTTGATAGGGTAGTACCCCAGAGGCACCAGTTCGTCCATGGTAGTCAGGCTGGTACCGGCCCCGACGCAGTCGAAACCGATGGGGACTTTGCCCTCTGCCCTGGTATACGAGCCGTCTGGGTCTATCTGGACGAAGTGCACCGAGCCCCTGTGGTCATTCTCATCTATTGTGCCCGCCGCGATCTCCAACGAGGTGGCCGCCCTCTCGCCCGCCTCCTCCGCGACGTCCAGGTGCAGCGAGGCCTGCCTCGCCAGGGCATCATCGTCAATATCCACTCTGGCGTCCACCGCAATAGCTCCCTGGTCCGTGAGAGCAAGGGGGTTGATCTCAGCCAACTTGCAGTCATACTCTCTGTACACTTGGTACAAACTGGTGAACAGATTGGCCAGGGAGAGCATCTCTTTGCTCTCCAAGTCCGCTGCCTGCCGCAGCAGATTCATCGCATCGTAGTAGTAGAAGCCTCGCAGGATGTCTATGGACACCCTGAACACCGCCGTGGGTTCTCTCTCAGACGTCTCCTCAATGTCCACCCCACCCTTCGGCGAGACTATCCCCACAGGCTGCCGTGTCGAAGGATCAGCCGTCACAGCCATGTACACTTCCTTGCGAATGGGCACCTTCTGCTCGATCAGCAGGCCCTCGACGGGAGCACCGCGGAAGCGCTTTCCCAACAATCCGTTGACCGCCTGGGATAGCGATTCCCGATTCCGGGCGAAGAGTATGCCTCCCGTCTTGCCCCTCCCCCCACCGAGAACCTGAGCTTTCACGGCAACGGGAAAACCCAGTCCGTCAGCCACCTCCATAGCCTCGTCAAGGCTCTGCACGAACTTGCCCTCGGGTACCGGTATGCCCTTCCGCTTGAACAGAGATTTGCCCTGGTATTCTAACAACCTGGCCATATGCTACCCTCCTGGCTCACTCACTGAAAATGCGCTCTGGCACAAAGATGTAGCCCTCCATGATCCGTCGAGCAGTCCTGCCGATAGAGGCCCGCCCCAGCAGCGGGCCGGACTCGCCTGACTCAACTTCCATCTCCACCTCGATCACCCCGGCTGGATGACCTATCCGTACGACGATATCTTCTGAGGATGGCTCTGCTACCTCGTGCACCACCGTCCCAGGTATCTTGGCCGCAGTGCCGGTGCAGACGGTACCTGTGACGGGGTACGCCTTGTGCATCTTGAGCATGAAGAGAAGGCGTGAGAGGAAGTCAATGTCCCGTTTGCTTATCCGTTGTTGAATCGTGGAACTCTCGTAGTCCTGAGGGGGCGCGACCACCGCGATGAAGGGGACATAGGGGCTGGTATTGGCCGCCTCGTGCCAATCCTTCACCATCCCAATCAACTGAGCTGCGTGGCCGCGAATCCTTTCGATGGAATCCAGAAGCTCACTGTCACCATCTATCTGTGAAGGCGACTCTGTGCCCTGCAGACTCAGCCTCGAAGCTCTGAGGAAGACTACAGGGTTGCCAGCATCCACGATGGAGACTTCGACCTGCCCTACCCCTTCCACATCTAGGATATCCTTCACATTGCCGGTGGGCAGAATCTGGCCGGTAACCGCACCGGCGGTGTCAGAGAAATCCAACATGATCTTGGCTCCAGTCCCAGGGACGCCATGAATGCGATAGTCTCCCTGGACAGAAGCCTTGCCCCCGCTCACCGGGACCTCACCTATAATGATGCTATTGGTGTTGGTTTGGTGAATCCTGACGCGAGTAATCGGCTCCACAGCATCCACGAGACCCTCGTCTATGGCAAAAGGCCCAACGCCAGAGGAGATGTTGCCGCAGTTTCCCATGTAGTCCACAAGAGGCGCAGTGATGCTCACCTGCCCAAAGGTGTAGTCCACGTCAGCATCGTCACGTGTGGGTGGGCCGATGATGGCCAACTTGCTGGTCAATGGATCCGCACCGCCGATGCCGTCTATCTGCCTGACGTCTGGACTGCCGTACATGGCCAGAATGACCCTATCGCGCAACGCAGGATCGTCAGGCAGCTCGTTCCTCATCACGTACAATCCCCTGCTAGTGCCCCCCCGCATTAGCACACACCGTAGTCTACGTTGTTGCGGCATGCCTGCCTCCTCCTCTGCCTAGGCTCCAGTAACCCCAGACATTCCTTGCCTCACGTAGTTGGCCAGATCACCCGCTGCCAGGATCTCCTCTAGAAAGGGAGGCAGAGGCTTGAAATGAAAAATGAGCCCCTTCGTCCTGTTCTCAATCTGGCCCCTAGCCGTGTCAACGTGTACCTCATCGCCTGCCTCAATCCCCTCGACTGCCTCAGCACATTCCACCGGCAGTAACCCCAGGTTTATGCAATTCCTGAAGAATATGCGCGCCAAAGACCTGGCGATGATGCAGGATACTCCAAGGCCTTTCAACGCTATCACAGCGTGCTCCCGCGAACTGCCACATCCGAAGTTCTCTCCGGCAACGATTATGTCTCCCGCGCTGAAACCCTTCGCTAGCTCAGGAACCATGCCCTCGAAGCAGTGGCTCGCAAGTTCCTGGGGGTCCGTCAGACTCAGATAGCGGCCCGGCATGATCTGGTCGGTATCCACGTTATCCCCAACCTTCCAAGCCCTTCCTACTGCCGTCTTCAACGAACTACCTCCTCAGGATGCGCAATCCTACCAGCGACGGCAGAGGCAGCAGCCACTGCGGGAGAGGCCAGATACACCTCGCTCTCCGGGTGACCCATCCGCCCCACGAAATTTCGGTTGCTGGTGGATACTGCTCTCTCCCCCGCTGCCAACAGACCCATGTGCCCTCCGAAACAGGGCCCACAGGTCGGTGGGCCTATGGAGCCCCCCGCTTCGACGAACGTTTCGAGCAGGCCTTCCCGCAGAGCCTGAAGATACGTCTCCTGCGTGGCCGGGATGACGTTCAGTCGTACCGATGCTGCCACCCGCCTGCCCTCCAGGATTCCGGCCGCGAGTCTGAGATCCTCCACCCGCCCATTGGTACAGGAGCCAATGAAGACCGCATCGATTGCGACATCTGCTGCCTCCTCGACCGGCCTCACGTTATCGGGGGAAAAGGGGAAGGCCACCTGCGGCCCAATGTCATCGCAGACTATCTCGTAAGCGCTCTCGTAGTTGGCGTCGGGATCGCTGGTGAAGGCCTGGTAGAGACTCGAGGTCTTGTTCTGCAAGTAGCGAGCGGTCTGGTCGTCGGCCGCGATAATCCCGTTCTTGGCCCCTGCCTCCACAGCCATGTTGCACATGGTAAGGCGAGCACTCATGCTCAACCCCTCGATGGCCGGCCCGCAGAACTCCGTGGCCTTGTAGATAGCACCGGCTGCGCCGACCTTGCCCAGAGTGTGAAGTATGAGGTCTTTGCCCGTCACCCACTTCGGCAACTGACCGGAGTAGTGAAACCTCATCGACTCCGGAACCTTGAGCCAGGTCTCACCGAGGGCCATAGCAGCCGCGATGTCGGCGCTACCCATGCCTGTGGCAAAGGCTCCCAGCGCCCCGTACGTCGTGGTGTGAGAATCGGCTCCCAGGACGACCGCGCCGGGGAGGATCAACCCTCGCTCGGGAAGCAAGGCATGGCACACCCCTGACTGACCACACCCGGGTTCATAGTAGTGGGCCAACCCCTGTTCTCGAGCGAAGTCGCGTACCGTCTTGATCTGCCCAGCGGCCTTCACGCTTGCCGCAGGCGCGAAGTGGTCGCAGACGGCGACGACCTTTTGCGGATCAAACACCCGAATCGCACCCATTCGCCTGAATTCGAGAATACTCAGTGGGAGGGTGACATCATGCGCCATCACCAGATCAACCTTGACCCGGACTATGTCGCCAGGTTCCACGGACTCTCGTCCCGCAGCCCGCGCGAGGATCTTCTCTGTGATAGTCAGGCCCATGAGTTCTGCTTGGTCTCCGTCCGTGAGATCACCTACCGAGCCCACCGTCGGCTGCCGCTTTGGCGATGGCCAAGGACACTACCATGGCCGCGTTCCCCCTATGCGGCTGTAGTTCTTCGTGCCGTCAATCTCCCTCAACAGGGCGTCCAATCTCTCCTGCCCCAGGGCATTCTCGCCCAGCAACTCCGGTTTGACCAGAGTGTCCACCAAGTCAATGGCTGCTTCGACGCCCCCCCTCGGGATACGCCGGGTGCTCAAACTCGCCTCTGCTGCCGGGGGCCCCCAGCGGCGCTGCGGCCCGTCCAGAGGAACACTCGGTCAGCACATCCACCTCAATGGTCATCTCGCCTCGGCTGTCGACGACCTTGCGGGCCAGTAGATCCAGGATCAGGTTGCTCATGAACCGAGCCCTCCCTCAATATCCCGTGGACATTCCAATGTCCTCTACCATTATACAGTTTTCCCTGCATTTGTCAAGACTTCGTTGTCGTTGGCGGAACGGGACTACAGATGCTGAGAAATGAGCCGTGCGGACAACAGTTTGTTCACGTCAGGGAAACGATGTTCCGTAATCGACAAATCAGACTTGACATCGGTGAAACATTGCTGTATAATGGCGGCAGATTCCCGGGTCCAGTTCTCCGATGCACTACTATCAAATGGGCAAGCGACCCAGGCGCCAACTCATGACGGAAAAGCGTTTCTCGGTGAGCCTCGTTTCGCCTGTTGCTCTGCCGTTGATCTCGGCTGGGGTGCTTCGGTCCCACCTCTGCGGCATCGCTCGTCTCAACAAGGGTCTTCCATTGGGCGTCGCGATACCTAGCACTCTCAAGGGAGGAGTTCCAGCGCATGAAGACTGATACATTTCGAGGACGAGACTTCCTCACCATCGCCGACTATGGCCGTGAAGAGATCGAGACCATCCTGGAAGTAGCGCTGGATTTCAAGCGGCAATTCGCTGTTCGCGAGTCGCACAGACTGCTCGACGACATGACACTGTTCATGATCTTCTACGGCATGTCCCTCCGCACAAGAAACAGTTTTGAGGCAGGCATGACTCAGCTAGGGGGGCATGCACACTACCTTTCCCCTGGTGAGATCTATACTCCATCTCTGGATGAGGAGGTGCGGGAATATCGAACCGAGAGCGTGTCAGACGTGGCCCGCGTCCTCTCGCGCATGGGTCACGGCATTGCCATTCGCTGCTTCGGCAAGGCTGTGCACTGGGTCTACGGCGCCGGCCAGGAGGTTCTCGACGGTTTTGCAGAATGGGCCGATATTCCCGTCATCAACATGGAGTCGGATATCTACCATCCATGCCAGGGCATGGCCGACATCTTGACGATGAAGGAGAAATTAGGCCAGCTGGAAGGGAAGAAGTTCGTGATGAGCTGGGCATTCTCGCCCCGCTCTCAGAAGCCCCTCAGTGTTGCCCACAGCGCCTTGCAGGTTACCAGCTTGATGGGGATGAACATTACCGTGGCCCATCCTGAGCGCTTAGACCTCGACCCCCGGATCATGGACTTCGTGAGAGCCAATTCGGAGAAGTATGGGGGCTCCGTGGAAGTCGTCGACGACATGGCCGAAGCTTGCCGCGGAGCAGACGTGATCTATGCGAAAAACTGGACCTCTCGCCACTACTTACCTCCGGAAGTCGATAAGCCCATGTTCGAGGAGGTCAAGAAGCTCTTCGAACAGAACCGCCACTGGATCTGCGACGAGGAGAAGATGAAACTGGCCCGCAGAAACGCGATTTACATGCACTGCCTGCCAGCCGACCGGAACTTCGAGGTCACCAGTGCAGTCATGGACGGCCCTCAATCCGCCGTTTTCGACCAAGCGGAAAACCGTTTACATGCTCAGAAGGCCATCATGGCCCTGACGATGGGCTAGGGGTGGGCTTTGCAGGAAGGAGAACTGGCTCTCTGAAGGAGGCTAGCAGTGTGGGAGGACTATCTCTTCCCGACCACAGTTGAGCAAGCACTAGCGATTCTGAGGGATCACAGAGGAGAAGCTCGGATCATCGCTGGGGGCACAGACCTGATACTGGAGCTCGAGAACGGGGAGAGGGCAACCAACTGTCTCGTGGACATTACTCGTATCCCTGGTCTGGACGGAATCGAACTCCAGGATGGCTACATCACCCTGGGGGCAAACGTCACTCATGCTCAGGTCGCTGACTCCACCCTTATTCAAGAGCGAGCTACTGCTCTAGCTGAAGGGTGCCAGCAAGTTGGCGGGCCCCAGATCCGCAACATCGCAACCGTGGTTGGCAATGTCGTCAGCTCGCAGCCGGCCGCTGATGCGACTCTACCTCTCCTGGCTCTGGATGCTGAGGCGGAAATCGCCGATGAGGAAGGCACTAAATGGCATGCCTTGGGAACCCTTTTCGAAGGTCCTGGAAGTTCCCGAGTTGACAGCACTGCGCAGATGGTCACCCGGTTGCGCTTCCTGCCACTGAGCGCACGTCAGGGCTCGGCCTATGAGAGGTTTGCACGTCGTAGGGCCTTGGCGTTACCCATCCTAGCTGGAGCAGTAGTGGTGGAGACCGATGCCACGGGGAAAGTCTTTGAGGGCGTGAGGATCTCCCTGGGGCCCGTCGCCCCTGTGCCTTTCAGAGCCAGGAGAACTGAGAAGGCCCTGCGCGGATCCAGCACAGATGGGGCGAGCATCGCCACCAAGGTGCACACGGTATTGAAAGAAGCCAAGCCTCGCACCAGTATCCTGAGGGCATCCATGGAGTACCGTCGCGAGCTACTCCCAGTGCTGTTGCGACGAGGAATCACCAGAGCCTTGCAGAGAGCCAGAGGCTAGCCTCCACTCATCCAGGAGGGAGGAAGACAGGGTGCCATGAAACGCAAGTTGGAAATGGACGTCAACGGCAAGAGGATCGTACTCGAGGTTGAGGCCTCCGCGATGTTGGTTGATGTTCTGCGAGACCAGTTGGGCCTCACAGGCACCAAGGTGGGCTGCCGAGAAGGTGAATGCGGGGCCTGCACAGTGCTCGTCGATGGCATGGCTGTTAACTCATGTCTCGTACCGGCTTTGAAGGTCCGCGGCCGAAGAGTGGAGACTATAGAAGGCTTGGCCAGCGAAGGCCAGCTACATCCTCTTCAGGAGGCCTTCGTGGAGCGGGGCGCCGTGCAGTGTGGTTATTGCACTCCCGGGATGATCATGGCTGCAAAAGCCCTTCTCGACAAGAATCCGCATCCCAACAGAGAAGAGACAAAGTCTGGCCTCTCTGGTAATCTCTGTCGATGCACCGGGTACTCAAAAATCATCGAGGCCGTCGAGCAGGTAGCTGGCTTCGGTGAGGTGGAATAGTGGTGGAGACCAAGGTACTGGGAACCAGGTGGGCTCGGGTAGACGCCCTGGAGAAGGCCACGGGCAAAGCTGTTTTCGCTGGCGATCTCTCAATGGAAGGCATGACGTATGCCAAACTCCTATTCAGCGATCGTCCTCACGCCAGAATCGTGGGCGTTGACACTCAGGATGCCGAAGCTCTGCCTGGCGTCGTGGCTGTGCTCGTCGCCGAGGATGTGCCTGTCAACGAGTACGGCTTGATGGAAAACGACGAACCGGTACTCTGTGGTGACAAGGTGCGGTCCATCGGCGACAAAGTAGCCCTTGTCATTGCGGACACGGAGAAGACGGCGGAGGGGGCCCGTGACCTGATAAGCGTAGAGTACAAAGATCTGCCCGTAGTCAGCGACCCGAGAGAGGCAATGACAGAAACCGCCCCCCGTGTGCATGAGGAACGCGAAAGCAATATCCTGGTGGAATACCACGTCCGCAAGGGAGACGTGGAGAAGGCGTTGGCTGAGTCCGATGTCTTAGTTGAGTCATTGTACTTCACCCCTGCAGCCGAGCATGCATACCTGCAGCCTGAGGCCGGCCTCGGATACATAGATCGCGGGGGCGGGATAGTAGTACACACCGCCGGCCAGTGGGCCCACGACGATCGCCGTCAAATCGCCCATGCTCTCGACATGCCGGAGGATCGAATTCGGGTCATCTACACGCCAGCAGGCGGGGCCTTCGGAGGTCGAGAGGATATCTCGGTGCAGATACTGCTCGCTCTCGCGGCTTGGAAGACGGGACGCCCGGTCAAGATGGTGTGGACCAGAGAGGAATCAGTGCGCGGTCATCACAAGCGCCATCCCTTCTACATAAGGTGTAGGACAGGCGCCAACAGAGTCGGCAAGCTGACTGCCGTGGAGACCCAGTTGATCGCGGATGCCGGAGCCTATTGTTCCTCTTCACCCGCAGTGCTGGCCAACGCGGTGCTCCTCTGCACCGGACCCTACGACATCCCCAATGTGAAGACCGACGGATATGCCGTGTACACCAACAACATCAGCTCGGGAGCGATGAGGGCGTTCGGAGCACCTCAGGGGCTCTTTGCCGCAGAGCTTCAAATGTCGAAACTGGCCGAGAAGCTGAGGATGGACCCGCTGGAGTTCAGAGCTCGCAACGTCTTGGTCGAGGGCTCCACGATTGCTACTCAAACCGTGGTGCCTGCGGGGGTAGGAGTGAAGCGGACACTGCTGGAGCTAGCAGAGATCTCGGAGTGGCAGCGAGGTGCTGAAACCAAGCTGGAACCGCCCACGGACCTCCCATCACACAAACGTTGGGGCGTGGGAGTAGCTTGCGGTTGGAAAAACGTGGGCTACCCATTCGGCTTTCCGGAGCAGTGCACAGCCATTGCCGAACTCTACGGGGACGATGAGGTTGGACGAGTAGTCATCAAGTGCGGGGCGGCCGAGGTGGGCCAAGGGGTCATTACTGCACTGGCACAGATAGCAGCGGAGACACTAGGCGTCGACCCAGAGATGATTGAGATCATGAATGACGACACCGCCGTGGTGCCCAACGCAGGTAGTTCTTCAGCCTCTCGCCACGTATTTATGTCGGGCAACGCAGTCCATCTCGCCTGTCAAGAGGCCAAGAGCCTCTGGGATGCAGGCAAGCGGCCAGCTATCGTGACCAAGCAGTACGTGCCGCCGCCCACCTCCCTCTACGATGAGAAAACTGGCAAGGGCGTCCCAAACTTCTCCTACGGCTACGGGTCCCAGGCAGTTGAGTTGGAAGTGGACCTGGAGACGGGCGAAATCGCGCTGAAGAAAGTCTATGCCTCGCACGATGTGGGAAAGGCCATCAACCCCCAGATGATTGAGGGGCAGATAGAAGGTGGCGTCGTAATGGGTCAAGGCTGGGTTCTCATTGAGGACTTCATCCAGCAGGAGGGGTATCTCAAGACCAAGACGTTGGCCGACTACCTTGTGCCCACTGTGAAGGATGCACCAGACGAGATAGTGTCCATTGTTGTTGAAGTGGAGGATCCTCTTGGCCCGTTCGGTGCTCGTGGCGTCGGGGAGATGCCCCTGATGCAACTGGCCCCAGCTATCGTTGATGCCATCCACGACGCGACTGGCATCTGGTTCGATGAGTTGCCGATCACTGCCGAGAAGATGCTGCTGGCTCTCAAGGAAGCGGCGGCTTCTAGGTAGTGATCGAGAGTCCGGTACAGCCAATCACCGGCCCCATCAGAGCCCTGAAAGACTATTACGAACTCAGCGAAGGAGTGGGGGGAAGACATGCCGATTCAATCCGTTAACAGAGCGATAGCCATCCTGAACGCCTTCACTATCGACGACGCTCAACTGGGAGTGACCGACCTGAGCCGCAGGCTGGGCCTCCATAAGAGCACAGTCCATCGCCTCCTTGCTTCTCTGGAAAAAGGTGGCCTAGTGGAGCGCCCTCCAGGAACTCGCAAGTACCGGCTGGGCATCCGCTTGATCGAGCTTGCTGGCACCATGCTCAACAGTCGCAACGTCCCCCAGGTCGTTCGGCCCTATCTCCACTACCTGGCGGACACCGTGGAGGAATTGACCTACCTCGGTTTTAGAGACGGCGACGAGGTCATCAACGTGGAGCAAATACCTGGTCCCCACCTGGTCCAGTCGGTGGGTTGGCAGGGCCGACGTACCCCCCTATACTGCACCTCTGCGGGCAAGATTTTCCTGGCCAATATGTCAAAGGAAGAACTGGAGGCGTTCTCGGGGAAGGGCCTGCCGCGGATGACTGACAAGACTATCTGTGACCCCACCGAGTTGCAGTACGAACTGGAACGGGTGAGAGAGCAGGGCTACGCCACCTCCTTCGAAGAACTGGAGGAGGGCACCAACGCCATCGCGGTACCCATCACCAACTCGAACGGCCGGGGTATCGCAGCGATTGGTGTGGTGGGCCCATCGTATCGCTTCACCCCCGAGAGAGCCAGGAGCCAACTCGACATCATAAGGAGCGTCGCCAGAGAGGTCTCCCACAGGCTTGGAAGTTCTTTGTAGATGATCGATCCGACCAATTCGACTGTCCAGGGATGGATTCCGACCGAGCGAAGTGTGACCATCCTCATCCCTTGAGGGCCGAGTTGCGACGAGAGGGGTTGTTGGCATGCGCATAACAGGGACCTTCGCCGTCACCATGGGACCTGAGGGTGTGGTCTCGGATCCTGTGATTGAGATCGAAGATAACCGCATCAAGAGCGTCGAAAGTCATCCTGGTGCCACGGGGGACGTTCACGTCAATGGCGTCATCCTTCCCGGACTGATCAGCACCCACACGCATCTCCATGGCCTGGTCGCCTACGGCCATCCTGTTCCGCCGCCCGCTGGCTTCTGGCCTTTCCTTAGAAAGTGGTGGTGGCCTCTGGTCGAGGACGTGCTGACTGCTGACGATGTGGAAAGCCTCGCCGCCTACGCAGCGTTACTGCACCTCAAGTCAGGGTATACCTGCTTCTGCGACGTCATGGAGGCCCCCTATGCAGAGCCAGGCTTCATGCTGCGCGAGGCCAAAGCCATCGCAGAGACAGGCGCGAGAGCCGTAGTCTCCAACGAAGCTACGGAGAGAGCTGGTGACGACATAGCAGAGAAACTGCTCCAGGAGAACGCTGGACTGCTGGATCTCTCAGGTCTGGTTCGAGGACTGATGAGTGTGCACACTACCTTCTCCTGTAGCAGTGACTACATCCGTAGGGCCAAGGAAATCGCTCGGGATAGGGGATCTCTTTTCCAGTTGCATCTGTCCGAGGGAACGTACCATGTCGAAGACACCTTGGAACGTTTCGGCAAGAGGCCCGTTCCCTACCTGGATGACTTGGGAGTATTGGACGAGATGACCATCGCCTCACAGAGCGTGCATCTAACGGAGGAAGAGATTGAGATACTCGCGGCGAGGAGTGTATCGGTATCCCATAATCCGATCTCCAACATGGAGATCGGAACAGGAGCCGCACCAGTGGCGCAGATGCTCGAGCATAGAGTGAATGTGACACTGGGTGACGATGGGTTCGTGAGGGCCTTTGACCCCTTTGTCAACCTGAGTACAACCTTCCTGCTCCACGCCCTGGAAACAGGCGGAGGCGTGGTAGGTGCTGAAGATGTGCTTTCTTTCCTGACCACCAACGCGGCGCAGGCCCTGCAATTGGAGGCTGGTTCTATCGAGGACGGAAAGCTGGCAGACCTAGTGCTGCTGGAGGATCGCTCTCCCGCTCCGTTGACGGCCGGGAACGCCATCTATCACACGGTTCTGGGGGCCATCGGCGCCGACGTGACAGCCGTCATCGTAGACGGAAAGATCGTCATGCAGGACGGAGAAGCTCAACTGGTGGATGAGAAGGCGTTGCGAGACCGCGCCATGGATACTATCGGCAAGCTGTGGAAAGACGCAGGTTAGTGGCAAAGGTTTGAAGGAGACTTGAACTGTGAGTGGGAGAACAAAAGCCACCAAGCTTTCCCGGGAAGAGAGAGTGAGTAGTTTCGACGAGATAGAGAAGACCTTCACGCCTATACAAGCGACCATCGAGGCTTCCCGTTGCCTGCTGTGTGAGGATCCACCCTGCAACAAGGGATGTCCTGCCGGAATAGATATCCGCAGCTTTGTGCGCAAGATCAGGTTCAACAACCTGTGGGGGGGCGTCCGAGTGCTGAGGGAGGCCAACGCTTTCTCGGGGGCCTGCGCAAGGGTCTGTCCCACCGACGCTCTCTGCGAAGAGCGATGCCGAAGCACAGTGTTGACCGAGCCGATAAACATCGGGGCTCTACAGAGGTTCCTGACCGACTTCGAACGGGACCAAGGAGGTCGGGCAAGAAGCCAGGTCCCAGTCGGTGATCGCAAGGTTGCCGTGGTCGGGGGAGGGCCGGCTGGTCTCGCAGCTGCCAATGAGTTGGCTACCTCGGGTTACTCAGTGACTGTCTTCGAAGCTTTGCCTCAACTGGGCGGCGCCATGACCAGCGCCATACCCTCCTTCAAGCTGCCTCAGGACGTCGTAGAAACGGAGATTGACCTGATCACAGAGACAGGCGTCGAGTTCAAGCTCAACTCCCCATTGAGCGATGACAGGACCCTCGACGATCTCTTCGATCAAGGCTACGAAGCCATCTTTATCGCCGTTGGCCTGCAGAGGCCCTTCTCTCTGGGCATAGAGGGTGAGGACCTAGAGAGCGTCTATTCCGCCGTGGACCTGCTGGCGCAGGTCAACGGCCTGCAACCCTCCAAGGAAGTCAAGGTCGGTAGAAACGTCGTTGTCATCGGGGGTGGAAGCGTGGCCATGACCATCGCCTGCTCCGCGCTGAGAGTAGGCTCGGAGAGGACCACTGTGGTCTGCCTCGAAGCTCCTGATGAGATGCCAGCCTTCGCAGAGGACGTCGAGTTGGCCTGGGAGGAAGGCGTCGAGTTCTTGACCCGTGCCAGGCCACTCAGGTTCCTCAATGATGGAAAGGGCAACGTTGCAGGGGTTGAAGGCGTGCGCATCAAATGGAAGGAACCTGGCAATTTCGTGCCCGAAAACGCGCTAAATGTTGAAGACTCTGGTTTCACACTGCCCTGCGACACCGTGATCGTCGCTATTGGTCAAGGTCCGGACGACAACGCGATCAAGCAGTTTGAGGGCCTTGAGAGCAACGTCAGGGGCTATCTGCTCGTGGACGAACAGACACTGATGACTTCCCGCCCTGGCGTGTTCGCCGGCGGCGACATACTCCATGACCCCATTTCCAGGACCGTGGTTCAGGCGGTGGCCTATGGCAAGCAGGCGGCGCGATCCATCCACGAGTACTTGAACCAAACGGATGAGTAGAGAGGATTGGACTATGTACCAGGAACCGAAAGTGGATCTGTCAGTAGAGTATTGCGGCCTTCGATTTGAGAACCCCTTTGTTCTGTCCTCCGCGCCGCCGACGGACAGCTACGAAATGGTACAAGCAGCTTTCCAAGAGGGATGGGCTGGCGCGATCATGAAGACCACCTCAGTCGAGAGCTACCAGGTGAACATCACCTATCCCATTATGACGAGCATGGATTGGGAAGAGAAGAAAGCCATAGCCTTGGGGAACATAGACAACATCTCCGAGCACCACATGGATGTGATGGAGGAAGCAGTTCGAAAGCTCAAAGACGAGTTTCCTGGCAAGATCGTGGGCCTCAGCCTGTGGGGCACGACGAACAAGAACCATTGGGAAGAGCTCACCAAGCGGTCTGTGGATATTGGCGCTGACCTGGTGGAGATCAGCATGTCTTGCCCGACCGATTCACCCTTCGCCAAGACCTCGCTGATGGTGGGCCAGATACCTGATGACGTGAAGAGAATCCTTGGCTGGGTCAAGAAACACTCCGGCGAGATGCCCGTGATCGCGAAGCTGACCTCCCAGGTGACCGACATCACCGAGATCGTCGCGGCCGTGCAGGAGGCCGGAGGCGATGGTGTGTGCGCCAGTGACACTGTGCACGGGCTGCTGGGCATAGACCTCGATACTTTCATACCGCATCCCAATATCAACGGCAAGTCGACCTTCTGCGGCGTTAGCGGCCCCGTGGTGAAGCCCATCACCCTCCGAACGCTGGCCACCATTGCCAGGGCTTCAGGTATCCCTCTGGCAGCCAGCGGCGGAGCTACTACTTGGGAAGACGCGGTCGAGTTTATGCTTGTCGGTGCCTCAACCGTCCAGTTCTGTACTGCCGTGATGCACTACGGCTTCGACATCGTCGAAGATCTCAAGGAAGGCCTGGCCTACTTGTTGGAAAAGAAAGGCCTTGCCAGTGCGAGCGACCTGATCGGGAAAGCGTTACCGAACATACTTCCCCACGGAGATTTATTGATCAAGAAAGATGTCGTGGCCAGTATTGACGAGACGACATGCACGAAGTGTGGCATGTGCTACTACGCTTGCCGAGACGGCGGACATCAAGCCTACGAACTCGGCGAAGATGGGCTACCGCAAGCAGACCCTGAGAAGTGCTACGGATGTGGTCTCTGCGTGGAGATCTGTCCTGTGGAGTGCATTTCCTTGGTACCCCGGCCCCGGAGCTAGGGCAGGGGATTTGCGGGGTTTCGGAGGACAGCTATGGATGACATCGACCTGAGTCTCACAGTCAACGGAGAATCAATGGTGGTTCGGGTTCCTCGAGACTCGTCCCTCCTAGCCTTCCTAAGAAAGGAGCTGGGACTGACGGGGGCTAAGAACGGCTGCTCGGAAGGAACCTGCGGGGCCTGCACGGTACTCATTGACGGGCAACCGGAGCGGTCCTGCCGGAAGAAGATGGAAAGCCTGGACGGTAGGTCCATCACCACCATCGAGGATTTGACTACAGATGGAATACCACATCCCTTGCAGGTAGCTTTTGCCCGGCAAGGAGCACCGCAATGCGGATTCTGCACCCCGGCCATGATACTCACCGCCAAGGCTCTACTAGATGAGAACCCCAACCCATCCCAAGAGGAGATGAAGAAGGCCCTCAATCCGGTCCTCTGTCGGTGCGGGTCATACCCGGCCATCTTCCGAGCAATAGAAGAAGCCACGAGAGCCATGGCTGGTGAAGCGGTCCCGTTGCCGCCTGATGCAGGAGATGTCATCGGGGCACCCGTCCAGAAGAAAGATGCCATGGAAAAGGCACTTGGGACCCTGAAGTACGGGGATGACATGACACCCGCAGGTGTTCTCCGTGGAAAGGTCCTATGGAGCGAGCACCCTCACGCAGAGATAGTGAACATCGACACCAGCGCGGCAGAAGAGATGCCAGGGGTGCACGCTGTTCTGACGGCCAAGGACGTGCCTGGTGACAACGTGTATGGGCCGATGGTCCGAGACGCTCAGGTGATGGCGATGAACAAGGTTCGCTTCACCGGTGAGCCTATCGTCGTTATCTTCGCCGAGACCGAGGACCAGGCCGAGGCTGCGAGAGACATATGCGAGGTTCAGTATCGGCTCCTGCCGGGAGTATTCACCCCCCAGCAAGCCCTGGAATCTGATGCTCCCCATCTCCATCCTGATGGCAATATCCACCACCAGGCCAGAATCAGGAAGGGTGACGTGGCTGCTGGGTTCGCTCAGGCTGATGTTGTAGTGGAACGCACCTACTCCACTCCCTTCATCGAGCATGCGTACCTGGAGCCGGAGGCCGGGTTGGCCGAACCCACTGAGGACGGCGGCGTCAAGGTCATGATGAACACCCAGTACCCCTTTGGCGACCAGCGTCAGATAGCGGACGCGTTGGGCATAGAGGCGGAGAAGGTGCGCGTGGTGCAGATACCTGGCGGGGGGGCTTTTGGAGCCAAGAACGACATCACTCTCCAAATCATGCTCGCCATGGGAGCCCTCGCCACCGGTCGACCGGTGAAGATGGTCCTGACCCGAGAAGAATCGTTGAGAGTTCACGTCAAGAAGCACGCTTTCAACATGCGGTACAAGGCCGGAGCCACCAAGGACGGCAAGCTCGTGGCGCTGGAAGCCCAACTCCTTATTGACACTGGTGCCTACGGCTCGTGGGGCATCGAGGTTACCGAACAGGCAACCATCTTCTCTACCGGACCGTACGAGATTCCCAACGTTAGCGTTGATGCCACGGCCGTCTACACGAACAATGTGCCCTGCGGAGCCATGCGCGGCTTCGGGATCAACCAGGTGACCTTCGCCATGGAGGCACAGCTGGACCTACTGGCCGGGAAGCTGAGACTAGATCCTATCGCCATCAGGCGCGTCAACGCCGTGCGACCGGGTTCATCTACCAGTACGGGACAGATTCTGGGGCCCAGCGTGGGCCTGCTGGAGACCCTGGACGTGGTGGAGAAGGGCATCGCCAGTCTACCTCCCGTCGAGGCAAATGGCCGGAAGATAGGCATCGGCGTCGCGTCCTGTTTCAAGAACGTGGGCCTCGGCCTCGGTGCCAAGGATGTGGGGCGCGCCACCGCGCACCTATCGCCCGATGGCAAGGTGCTGATCAAGGTGGCCTCCTGCGAGATCGGCCAGGGTTCCATGACTGTCGCCGCTCAGATGGCCGCTCAGACGCTGGGCCTTCCCTACGAAGCCGTGGAGGTTCTGTACGGCGATACTGGGGGACCTATGGACACAGGACCGACTTGTGCATCCCGTACGACCCTCATCGCGGGCAATGCGGTTATTAGAGCCAGCCAAAGGCTAAAGGACCTTCTTCTGGACTACGTCTCTGAGGAGTACGAAGTTCCCTACGAGAAACTTCAGTTCACTGCGGCTTCATTCGTGGACGCAAGGACCGATGACGAACTCATCTCTCTGGCCGAACTGGCGAAGGCAGCCGGGGAACGTGGACAGGTGTTCAGTGGCGAAGGTGAGTATGTAGTGCCCAAGACCTACTCCACCGGCGAGGCCAAGGAGGGAGCGAAGCCCGAGGACTACATCAACTACATCAGCTTCGGCTTCGGTACCCAGGCAGCTCGCGTCGCTGTGGATGAGAAAACCGGCGCTGTGGAAGTGCTGGATGTGGTGGCCTGCCACGACGTGGGCAAGGCGATCAACCCCCAGAACGTGCGCCTTCAGATAGAGGGCAGCGTCATGATGGGCATGGGCTACGCCCTCTCCGAGGAGTTCAAGATGGAGGAAGGCTGGAATGTCACCGACACCTTGGGCAAGTGTGGCGTTCCCAGGGCCCGGCAGACGCCCAACATTATCTCCTCCGTCGTCGAGGCAAGAGATCCCAACGGCCCCTTCGGAGCCAAGGGGCTGGGAGAGATAGCATCCCTCCCCACGGCACCAGCCATCATCAACGCCATCTATGATGCAATCGGCGTGCGCATCAACGATTTGCCAGCAAGGAGATCGCGAGTCCTGGCAGCTTTGAAAGAAACCAAGGACAACAAAGGACAGTAGCTCTGCCCTCGTCACTGAGAGCGAGCCCCAGACCAAAGACGAAGAGAGGAGAGAATGGCATGAGCCCTGTGGACATGAAAGTCAAGATAGGCAGTCTGGAACTGGAAAACCCCTTCATACTGGGAGCCGGCCCGCCCGGCATAAGCGGCGCCTCCCTCAAGCGCTTTGCCGCCACCAAGCCAGGGGCGGTGGTCACCAAATCCATCGGAGTCAAGCCCTCGCCTGGGCAGAAGCTGAGTCTATCGCGGAGCGCCCTTAGCGAAGACACGCTCATACTGACCGATCCCTGGTCCTTCAAATCCTTCGAGGACTGGATCGAAAAGGAGATACCCCTCGCCAAGGAGGGCGGCGTGCCTGTGATCATCAGCTTCCAGGCCGTTACGGACACTCCCGCAGATGACATCAAGCGCATGGCTGGATTGGCAGAGGAGGCGGGAGTAGCAGCCATAGAGTTGTCTGCTTTCGGGTCTAGCCCCAACGTGGTGACGGGTGAAGGCATCGGGGCGGTACAGGATCCCAAGCGCACCTATGCTGTGGCCAAGGCGGCCAAGGAGAGCGCCAGCGTCCCAGTGATCGTCAAACTGCTGCCCGAACCCTCGAACCTGGTTGACTTGGTCAAGGCTGCGGAGGACGCCGGGGCAGACGCCATCGCGTCCAGGGATACCATCTTCCCTGCCATCAGCTTCGACATATACACCAAGGAGCCCCCTCTGGCGCGAAACATCGGCACCTGGATGCCAGAGTTGTCAGGAAGATCCATCAAGGAGGTTGCCGTAGGCTATGTGGTGGAGATCTTCCGTCGAACTGAGCTGCCCGTCATTGGCCTGGGAGGAGTCGCCAGATGGCAGGATGCCGTGGAGATGGTCATCGCCGGAGCCACGGGCATCGGGGTATGCACCGCAGCCATGACCCACGGCCCCGATATCTTCACCGAACTCCAAACCGGTCTGGAAGCCTACCTCGAAGACCAGAAGGTCGCGCTGTACGAACTGCGAGGTACCGGCTTGCAGGGGATGGAGAGGGTGAACACGCTCGGGTTGTCGGAACTG
>Ga0209979_1000621_pt1 | contig 45895 bp, 44 predicted proteins | sample AnhtaG_FD_183114 | JGI IMG/M metagenome (GOLD analysis project Ga0209979, IMG submission 183114) | Deep subsurface microbial communities from Anholt, Denmark to uncover new lineages of life (NeLLi) - Anholt_01485 metaG (SPAdes) (version 2) | ecosystem: Environmental > Aquatic > Marine > Oceanic...
TACGCCTACTACGAGACGGTGGCCAGCGGCGCCGGTGCCGGACCAGTAGGCGATGGGCTCTCCGCTATCCACACCCACATGACCAACACCCAGAACACGCCGGTGGAGGCGCTGGAGATGTCCCATCCGTTCCGCATCCGCGAGTACGGGGTGCGCCGGGGCTCTGGGGGTCTCGGCCGGCATCGCGGCGGTGACGGCGTTGTTCGTGAGTACGAGTTCCTGGCAGCGACCACGGTGACGGTGGTCTCGGAGCGACGGCGCCGGCCACCCTGGGGGCTGGCCGGCGGTCAGGGCGGGCAGCGGGGTCGCAACCTCCTCCGCCGGGCCGACGGCGAGGAGATGCTCCTGCCCGGCAAGGTCCGAATTGAGGCCAAGCCCGGCGAGGTGCTGCGGCTGGAGACCCCCGGCGGCGGAGGCTGGGGAAGAGGGCGTGCGCGGACTATGGACCGGTGAGCGCGCCGCCGTGTAGAATGGGTGTCCAGGGAAGTATCCGGCGGCCGAGGTAGACCATGTCGCACAACATCGAGCGGGAGATCGAGGAGATCCTGAGCCAGCTCGACGAGTTCGTGCCGGAAGAGGGCGTGGCCCGGCGCGTGCGGCGGCGCTCCTCTGACTGGGCAGCCAACCTGAACCAGGCCATTACCTCGCGGCTGGCCCGTGTCTCGCTGGGCCGGATCATGCTGGTCGCCCTGGGGCTAGTGCTTGTGGCGCTGTTGTTCGGCCGGGTGAACCCCCTGCTGGCGCGTTGGGTCATCATCGCCGGCCTCGTCCTCTTCTTCACCTCCTTCATTCTCTCCCTGCGGTTGGGCCGGGGGCGCAGTGTGCAGAGGCGCTGGCGCGGTCAGGTCGTCGACCTTTCCCAACCCAGCCTCAGCGAGCGACTGCGCTCCTGGCTACGTGGCAAGCGTCGCAGGGACCCGCGTCGCTAAGCGGCCGGCCTGACCTGCCCCATCTTTCGTCCGTTGTAGGTTTCGTGTTCGCGCTCTCTAGCCGACAGCTTCGCCTCACGGGGGCGCTCCTCCTCCTGGCGGCGGTACTGGGAGCGGGCTGCGGCGACGGCTCCACGCCGGATCGCACGCCCACGCTCGCACCGACGGTCAGGGCGACCGCTACCCTTGAGCCCTCCCCGGGTCCCCCGGAGCCCAGCGGGGAGCGGGCCCTGGCCCATATGGAGGTGCTCGCCGTGGATATCGGCCCCCGGCCCGCCGGCAGCGAGCAGGAAGCAGAGGCGGTTGCCTACCTCGTAGCGCGGTTCGAGGAGTACGGATACTCAATCGAGGTACAGGACCTCCCCTTCGCGGTCAGTGCCGGGCAAGGAGTGGCGCTGGCCGTGACCTGGCCCGAGGAGCAGATCGTCTGGGCAGTGCCCCTGGTGGGAAGCGCCCCGGACAGCGCCTCGGCACCGCTGGCAGACGTGGGCCTCGGCCGGGCTGAGGACTTTCCTCAGGCGGGGCTGGCGGGGGCTATCGCCCTGGCCCAGGGCAGCGAGGCGGCGGTCACGGAGATAGCAGCCAACGCCGTTGCCGCGGACGCTTCGGCCGTGATCATCTCCAGCAGCGAGCCCGACCTCCTGGCGACGTCTCTGGAGAGGCCGGTGTCAGTCCCGATCGTAGCCATCTCCCAGGAGAGCGGCGAGGCCCTCAGGGCTCTGCTGGCGGAGGGCTCGGTCGCCGTGACCATGGGAGTCGGCCCCTTCGAAGGCACAGCCCACAACGTGGTCGCGCGGCCTCCCGCTGGGCGCTGCGAGACCCTCAGCGGCGCTCACCACGACTCGGTACCGGCTAGCCCCGGCGCCAACGACAACGCCTCGGGTGCGGCGGTGGTGCTGGAGCTGGCCCGGGCGGTGGCTGCCGCCGGTCTTCCCGGTGACCACTGCTTCGCCGTCTTCGGGGCGGAGGAGATCGGGCTCCAGGGCAGCGCGTTCTTCGTTTCCCAGCTCAGCGCGGAGGAGCAGAGAGCGCTTCGCGTCGTGCTCAACTTCGACGTGGTAGGGGGAGGCGCTCAGGGTCTGCGCCTCCAGGATGAATCGGAGCTGACGGCCGAGGCTCTTGGCTTAGCAGAGGCGGCGGGCCTGGCGGCTCAGGCCGGGGAGATGCCCTCGGGCGTTCTGAGCGACCAGGCCAGCTTCCAGGCGGCGGGTATCCCCGCTATCTGGTTCGCCACGCTCCCGTTTGACCGCATCAATTCACCGCTGGACACTTTCGAGCACGTGGACGCGGCCTCCCTGGACGAGGCCGTGCGCCTCGGCTTCCTGCTCCTGTCCGAATTCAGCCAGCCCTAGGTTGCTCAGCACCCTGCTCGGCGGATGTCGCTGGCCCGCCTTCGCGCTTGCCCGACCCCCAGGGCTGGTGTACGATGCCCCCGCCATGACCATCCGCTTCGTCCGGCCGAGCGTGCGGCTGCGGAGAGGGCCAGCGCTGATAGCCCTGGTCGCAGCTCTGGCCCTGGGGCTGGCCGCCTGCGGGGGCTCCGGCGACCAAACCGACGTGAGCGAGGTCCCTACGGCCACCCTCCCGGCAGAACTCCCCGAGCCGATCATCGTCGGGCCGCCTGTCCCCGGCGGAGGGGGGCGCACGTACACCATCCAGGAGGGCGATACCCTCTCTGCCGTGGCCGAACAGTTCGACGTGAGCGTAGAGGAGCTCATGGAGGCCAACGGGATCGAGGATCCTACCCGCCTCGAGGTGGGTCAGGTACTGGTCATCCCCGGCGCCGCCCCCAGCGGGCCCTTCCCGACCCCTGCCTCTCCTGAGGCTACCCCGACCCTGCCCCCCGGCGAGCCTGCGCCCGGCGCGGGGGAAAACACCTACGAGGTCCAGTCGGGCGATAACGCCTCGGTCATCGCTGACCGCTTCGGCATAACCATGGAGGAGCTGGCAGCGGTCAACGGCGTCACCATCGACGAGCTGCGGTCTCTCGAGGTGGGCCAGGTGCTTATCATCCCAGAGGGCGCGGCCGCACCTCTGCCCGAGCCTGCGGAGGAGCCCGAACCAGAACCCACCGAGACGCCTGTGCCGGAACCCACTGAGCCGCCCCCGCCGCCCGTCGAGACGGAGACGGCTCCGCCGCCGTAGGCCGACGGACGCCCGCGGGCATGGGCACCCACGTTCGTTGCGCCGCTCGGGGGCCTGTGCTAGGATAATCCAGCCGAACGGGAGCGCTCCCTCGACGACTGGCGACGCCGCAGGCTCTGCCGTTCACTGAATTGCTGTGGTTTCCCGGCTCGGCCGCTATCGGCGGAGCCGGGTCGCTGTATAAGGGGGCGTACAGAGGCAGGAGAGCAGAAGGCACCATGACCGCTGAAGACAAGCTCAACCACCTGTTCGACCTGAAGGAACAGGCCAAGCTGGGGGGTGGCCCGAAACGCATCGAGGCGCAGCACGCCAGGGGCAAGATGACCGCTCGCGAGCGCTTGCACCTCCTGCTGGACGAAGGGAGCTTCGAGGAACTGGACCAGTTGGTGGTGCACCGAGCCACCGAGTTCGGCCTGGACAAACAACGCTACCTGGGCGACGCGGTGGTCACAGGCTACGGCAAGATCGAGGGGCGGCCGGTCTACGTGTTCTCCCAGGACTTCACCGTCTTCGGCGGCTCCCTCTCGGAGGCCATGGGCGAGAAGATGGCCAAGGTCATGGACCTGGCCCTGAGGAACGGGGCGCCGGTCATCGGCCTCAACGACTCAGGGGGCGCCCGCATCCAGGAGGGCGTGGCCAGCCTGGCTAGCTACGGCGACATCTTCCTCCGGAACGTGCTGGCCTCGGGGGTCATCCCCCAGATATCCGTGATCATGGGGCCGTGCGCGGGAGGCGCGGTGTACTCCCCGGCCATGACCGACTTCATCTTCATGACCGAGGGCACCTCCCAGATGTATATCACCGGCCCCGACGTCATTAGGGCGGTCACGGGCGAGGAGATCACCCACCAGGAGCTGGGCGGGGCCATGGCCCACGCCACCCGCAGCGGCGTCTGCCACTTCGCCATCGAGAGCGAGGAGGAGTGCCTCATGGAGGTGCGGCGCCTCATGTCCTTCCTTCCCCTCAACAACGTGGAGGACCCGCCCCTGGTGGAGACGGCCGACGACCCCCGCCGCCGCGAGGAGGACCTCCTCACCATCCTCCCTGACGACCCCAACAAGCCCTATGACATGCGCGATATCATCCTGCGGGTGGTGGACGCGGGCGACTTCATGGAGGTACAGGAGCACTTCGCTCAGAACATCGTGGTGGGCTTTGCGCGGATGGCCGGGCGGACCGTAGGCATCGTGGGGAACCAGCCCCTGTACGTGGCGGGGGTGCTGGATATCGACTCTTCCCGCAAGGCCGCCCGTTTCGTCCGCTTCTGCGACTGCTTCAACATCCCCATCATCACCTTCGTGGACGTGCCGGGGTTCCTGCCGGGGGTGTCACAGGAGTACGGAGGGATCATCATCCACGGGTCGAAGCTGGTGTACGCCTACTCCGAGGCCACTGTCCCCAAGGTGACCATCATCACCCGCAAGGCCTACGGGGGAGCCTACGACGCCATGGGCTCGAAGCACCTGCGCGCCGACGTCAACCTGGCCTGGCCCTCCGGCGAGATCGCGGTAATGGGACCCGATGCGGCCGTCAACATCATCCACCGGCAGCGTCTGGCCCAGGCGGAGAAGCCGGAGGAGCTGCGGGAGCAGCTCATCGAGGACTACAAGGAGCGCTTCGCCAACCCGTACGTGGCGGCGGAGCGGGGCTACATCGACGACGTCATCGACCCGCGGGAGACGCGCCTCAGGGTCATCCGCGCCCTGGAGATGCTCCGCAACAAGACGGACAGCAACCCCGCCAAGAAGCACGGCAACATCCCCCTGTAGGACCGTAGCGAGGGTGTTGACACCGCTGCTACAGTTATGGTGCCCCACCTACCATCTGTATGCATGCTCTGTGCAGAGAGAGGCAGAGCCATGAAGGCAAGGCTCTTGCTGGTGCTGGCGCAGTCCGACCAGATGTGTTCGCCACCACCGCAGGGCGGGTCTCGGAAGGAGATGCGTAGGGCCGGCCCTTCAGGTCGGCCCTGCGCTTTGGGATGGGGAAAGGGCGGCCGGGAGGCTCGGGGCCTCCCGGCGCGGTTTGTAAGGCCGTGAACCGACGGTCAGGCCTTCCGAGATGGGGGCGAGTCGGTGACAACCGGGGACCGCTCGGCCTCGCCAGCGCGGACCTCTTTCGCCCTGGCTCGGCCGCCGTTTCCGTCTCGGCGTCGGAGGGTGGCGAGGGCCATCTTGCGGCGCAGGTAGGCGAGCTGCTCCATCAGGGGGAGACCCTTCGGGCAGTAGTCGTGGCAGGCGAGGAGGCCGATGCAGCCGAAGACGCCATCGTCGGTTGCCACGACATCGAACACGTCGGCCTCGGTGCGCTGGTCGCGGGGGTCGACCAGGAAGCGGGCGATGCGCAGCAGTCCTGCCGCGCCGAGGAAGTCCTCGCGCATCTGAGCGGTGGCGCAGGCGGCGATGCAGCAGCCGCACTCGATGCAGCGGTCCAGTTCGTAGACCTCCTGGGCCTTGTCGTTGGACATGCGCTCCTCTTCGCCGTCGGGTTCGAAGGGGCGAAGGGTGTGGATCCAGGATTCGACGCGCTGGCCCATCTGGGCGAACCAGCTGCCGGTGTCCACGGAGAGGTCGCCCACCAGGCGGAAGAGAGGAAGCGGCAGGAGGGTGATCTTGCTGGGGAGTTCGTCAGTGCGGGTGCGACAGGCCAGCCTGGGTTGGCCGTTGACCAGCATACCGCAGGAGCCGCAAACCGCCGACCGACAGACGAAATCGAACTGGAGCGAGGAGTCCAGTTCCTCGCGGATGCGGGTGAGGGCGGTGAACAGAGTCATCCTGGTGGTTTCGTCCAGGATGAAGTCCTGCATGCGCGGAGTGGACTCCGGATCGTAGGGATTGTAGCGGAAGATAGACAGGGTCAGGGTGCGATTACTGCTGGACACGGACACCCTCCTTTTGGGCTGCTGCCTGGGCCTCACCGTAGCCACGCTCGCCGGGGGGCATTTCGGTGATCTTGACAGGCTCGTAGTCAAGATTCGGTAGGTGGGCGCGGGGAGGCCAGGTAACCAGGGTGCGCTTGAGCCACTCTTCATCGTTGCGGGAGGGGAAGTCCTCGCGGTAGTGGCTGCCGCGGCTCTCGGTGCGCTCCAGGGCGCCGTAGGCGATGGTGATGGCCAGGCGGATCATTCCGGGGAGGCGAAGGGCTGTGGCCACCTCGGGGTTAGGGCCTCGGCCGACGGAGCGCAAGCCGAGGCGGGCGGCGCGTTCCTGGAGTTCCACGAGCTCGTCGACAGCCTCGCGGAGCTGGGAGCCGTTTCGGAAGACTCCGACCTTCTCCATGAGGATCTCGGACATGCGGTCGCGCAGGTCGTAGACGTACTCGACGCCGTAGGAGGCCAGGCGGCGGAGGCGCTCCTCCACCTGCAATGTGGCGGAACGAACTACGCCCTGGGGGAGGCGGAATCCGGAGCTGGCGATGTCCCTAGCGACGGAGCCGCCTACCACCCCGCCCATGACGATGGTCTCGGCCACGGAGTTGCCGCCGAGGCGGTTGAAGCCGTGGAGGTCCCAGCAGCAGGCCTCGCCGGCGGCGTAGAGGCCAGCGAGGCCATAGGCGCGGCCGTCGATGTCGGTGCGAACGCCGCCCATGCTGTAGTGCTGGGTGGGCCGCACAGGGATGAGTTCGTGGATTGCGTCGACGCCCAGGAAGTCGCGGCAGATCTCGGCCACGTCGCGCAGGTTCTTCTCGATGTGGTCCTGGCCGAGGTGGCGGATGTCCAGCCAGAGGTGAGGGCCATAGGGCGAGTCGACGCCATAGCCCCGGCGGATGTGGTGAACCATGCGGCGGCTGACCACGTCGCGGGAGGCGAGCTCCTTCTTCTCGGGCTCGTACTCGAGCATGAAGCGGTTCTCGTCCTTGTCCAGGAGGTAGCCGCCGTCACCCCGGCACCCCTCGGTGACCAGGATGTCTCCGGGGACGACGCCGGTGGGGTGGAACTGCACGGCCTCCATGTTTCCCAGAGGGACCACACCAGTGTCCAGGGCGATGGCCATGCCGGTGCCGTCGTTGATGACGGCGTTGGTGGACTGGCCATAGATCCGGCCGTAGCCGCCCGTCGCGATGACGATGGCACGGGCCACATAGGCGCGCAGCTCCCCGTTCCGAAGGTCACGGACGATAGCGCCATAACAGCGCTCCCCATCATGGATGAGAGCGAGGGCCTCGGCCCGGTCGTGTACGTCTACGCCTAGCTGAAGGGCCACGTTGTCCAGGGTGTACAGAAGAGAGTGGCCGGTGCCGTCGGAGCAGAAGCAGGCCCGCCACTTCTTGGTGCCGCCGAAGGCGCGGGCGGCGATGAGGCCCTCTTTCTCAGATGACTCCTCGATGACTTCGCCGCCGGGGAGCTCGCGGGGCCCGGCGACGACCCGGCTCCAGGGCACGCCCCACCAGGCCATCTGACGGACGGCGGTGGGAGCCAGGTTGACGAAGCGGCGGGCGACGTCCTGGTTGCAGCCCCAGTCGGCGCCCTTGACGGTGTCCTCAAAGTGAACGTCTGGTGAGTCGCCGTAGCCCTTGGCCACGTTGCCCAGGGAGGCCTGCATGCCCCCTTGAGCGGCGCTGGAGTGGGAGCGCCGGGGTGGGACGAGGGAGAGCATGATGACCCGACAGCCACGGGCGGCCGCCTCAACGGCGGTGCGCTCGCCTGCCAGGCCGGCGCCTATCACCAAAACATCGGTCATTATGGTTGTCACAGGTCACCCTCCAAGACGGTAGAAGCTTGCCATCACGGCGAAGCTGAGGACGAGGGCAGCAGCCGCGTATGCCCCGACCAGGCCGTAGGCCCAGCGACGGGCGAGAAGCCCCCACTTCACAGCAATGCGGTAGAGACCCACGCAGATGTGCCCCCACACGAACAACACAAAGGGGATGTCAAGCCAGAGGTACATCCCGGAGACGTGCTCGCCGCTCTTGCTAGCCTCGATGGGCAGGTCGATGAGGATGACCCAGAGGTGAATGGAGGCCAGTATCAGTATGGCCGCCCCGCTGAGGACCTGGAAGACCCACGTCCAGGTGTCGAGGTGGGCCATGCCGCGCGCCCGGCTCACTAGGATGCGCTGCTGGCGAAAGGTGGTGGGCACCTTTCGTAGCGCCAGAAAGACATGGACGAGCCCCAGCAGGATCAGGGGGCCTATCATGGCGTGGAGCAGGTAGTAGCGCTCCAGGAGGCCACCCAGGTCATCCATGGTCTGGGCGCCTATCAGCACAGTGGACAGCAGACCCAGGTGCATGAGCATGAAGATGGCCAAGCCCAGTCCGCTGGCGCTGGTGACCAGCTCGAGCCAGGTGGCGCTCAGAGCCGGCCAGGTAATCGCGCGCAGCCGCCTTGGTGGCGCCAGTGCTTGGGCCCGGGAGAAGGGCGCCTGTGCCGCCTGGCCCTGAAACATGAACCCAAAAACGGACCGATGGCCGTTGCCTCCCTCCTGGACGCGCCCTGGGTGCTCGGCGTATTCCGGGGCTCTCATGGCTCGCTCTCCCCTCCGCTTAGCGGTGCCCGGTTCTCACAGAGATGTGGCGAACGGAGTGAACCGGGCCGGTATATCCATCCTCAGCGCTGGGTGGTGGGAACCGATGGCTCGGCCTCGTCACCCGTGAGTGTCTCGACCGGCTCGGCCTCGTCACCGGTGACCCTCTCCATCTGGATGCTGATGGGCGGTTCCCAATCTTCCTCGGTGCCGCGGAAGATCTTCTCACCGGGCTTGAGGTCCAGGACGGCGCAGGCATACTCCCAGACGCGCTCGACCACCAGGTCCGGTTCGGTGATCCGGCGGTAGCCCTGGTCGGGCGTGTCGACGTAGGCCTCGACGTCGTTTGGGGGGAGGGGTGCCCGTCGGCGGAACTCCTCCTTCTCCATGGCGACGGTCTCTTCGGTGGCCTCGCTGTAGAACTGGAGCACATAGCGGGCCATGGCAACGCCGGCGATCTGGATGCAGCCAAAGGAGGGCGGAGCGCAGTCCTTCCGCTCAGGGTAATAGCGGCAGGGGGTCCGCCCGTGCTCCTCAACGTCGCTGAAGTTCTGGAGGACGGGATCGGACATACAGATGGTGCATGGGTTGCCGTAGTAGATAAACGATCTGTCTTTCATGGCCTTGCCTCCTTAAGTGAATGCCCATTCGTGAACATATTCACACTTCCGGAGTGCTAACCGCTTCGGCCTGGGGTCTAGTTTGAGTCATGCTTTAGACAGGAGGCAGACTAAAGACCTAGTACCAAAGGAGGTGACACAGGCAGTAAAAGGATGTACAATTATCGTGAACCAATTCACAAAGGATAGGCAGGTGCGCCTTGGAAGCTATCAAGATCTTGCTGGTGGACGACCACGGGGTGCTTCGGGAGGGGATGCGCAATCTCCTGGAGCAAGAGCCGGATATGAAGGTGGTTGGGGAGGCAGGCAACGGCCTGGAGGCGGTGGCGGTAGCCAAGGTGGTGAAGCCTGACGTGGTGCTGATGGATGTGGTCATGCCACGCATGGGCGGGATTGAGGCCACCAAGCAGATCAAGAAGGCTAACCCGACCACCGCCACGCTCATCCTCAGCGCGTACGACGATGATCGCTACGTCCTCGGCCTCTTAGAGGCGGGGGCCGCGGGCTATCTTCTAAAGAGTGCTAGCGGCCAAGAGGTGGTCCACGCGATCCGAGCAGTCCACGCGGGAGAGTCTGTATTGCACCCTGCGGTGACCGCCAGGCTTCTGGCCAGAGCGGCCCGCTCCCCGGCCCGAGCGATCGCGCCCCGCAGCGGAGAGCTGCTCACGGAGCGGGAACTGGATGTGCTGAGGCTTGCGGCCAAGGGTGGAGCGAACAAGGAGATCGCCAAGGAGCTGGCGCTCAGTCTGCCTACGGTCAAGGCGCACCTGGCGAACATCTTCAATAAGATGGGGGTCGCCTCACGAACGGAGGCCGTATTGCAGGCGGTGTGCCGGGGCTGGATTGAGGTGGAGGACGCAGCGGCCGAGGCTGCTTCGGGGGCAGCGCTGGAGCATCCGCCCAGGGAGTATCCCGGGGACGCTTCCACCTATGCCTACGTCCCTATGCCAAGAAGAGCGGTGGGGTCGGGTGACGACTACGGATCCTCCACGACACCGGGCCGCTGAGGAGGCATAGGCCGTTTGGAGCACCCTCGGCCCAGGGCGCATCTGGAAAGACGGAGATGAAGCGGCAGGCCACGCGTCGGGTATCAGAAGCTATCCGCAGCTTCGAACTCTGGGTTGCGATAGCCATGTTCATGGTGGCTATCCCCCTGCATTATCCGGAGAATCTGCTGCCCTTCCTGGACATAGAGGACCCGGGCTCTGTGCTGGGTCTGGAGCGACACGCTATCGAGCGGGTCTTCATTCTCCTACCCATCACCTACGTCGGCTTCCTGTTCGGGATAAGGGCGGGACTGGCTGCCTCGGGAGTCGCTCTCGCCATCATGCTGCCAAGGGCTCTCTTCATATCAGCACATCGCTCCGATGCCCTAGTGGACGTCAGCGCCGTCATCATCGTGGGTGCCGTGATCAATTTCGGGTTCGAGCGCATCCGGAGAGAACGGGAGCGGCGCCGCCTCATAGCGGAGCAATTGCAGCTATCGGAGGAACGATATCGAGAGATATTCGACAATGCCCACGATGCCATCTGGGTGCAGGACATGGAAGGCACGATCATCATGGCCAACAGGGCCTGCGCCGAGGTAACCGGCTATGCGGCGGAAGAGCTGGTGGGGATGAGTGTTAGGGACTTTCTTTCGGGGGAGGCCCTAGACAAGGCGAGAGAGGTTCGCCGCAGGCTGCTTGCCGATCAGAATATCGACGGGCCGTATGAGCAGGAGATAACCAAGAGAGACGGCACGCACGCCCGGCTGTGGCTAACCACCAGCCTGATTACCAGCCATGGTCAGCCTAGAGCGTTTCAGCTCATCGCCCGCGACATCACGGAACAGACGCGGCTGCAGCAGAACCTGAAGTTCTATCTGCAGCACTTCACCAGGGCCCAGGAGCATGAGCGCCAGCGTATCGCCCGGGAGCTTCATGACGAGACCGCCCAGTCTCTGCTTCTGACCGCGCAACGGCTGGACCGTCTGGGGTCGAGTCCTCGCGGGGAGACGGCGGCGCACCTGGCGGAGGGGATGCAAGAGCTGCGAGGGGAGGTGCTGCAGACGCTGGCGAACCTGCGGCGCCTGACTCAGGACCTGCGACCGCGCATCCTGGACGACCTGGGGCTTGTACCCGCTCTGGAGTGGCTGGCCGATGACCTGCCTAATCAATATGGGGTGGAGGCGAGCGTGGAGGTAGACGGGGCCATGCCGGAGCTTTCTCAGGAGGCGCAGTTGCTTCTGTTTCGCATCGCCCAGGAGGCGCTGCGGAATGTGGGCAGGCACTCGGGTGCCTCTCGGGCTGCCATCTCGCTGCGGCGCTGCGGGGACCAGGCCAAGATGACGGTGAGGGACGACGGGAGGGGGTTCGAGCTGCCCAAGGATATCAGCGACCTGGCCACGACGGGCAAGCTGGGGCTACTGGGAATGTACGAGCGGGCCCGCCTCCTGTGTGGCAGCTTCGACATTCGCTCCGAACCCGGACAAGGCACGACAGTCGTGGTTGAGCTACCAGTGGCTGATGTACTGAAGGCCCGGCCGAGGGCAGGCGTCGCCCGTCGATGAGTACGGCCCGCTGATAGGAGGCCGCCCGAACCAGCGGAAGCGCCGCCAGGGGGACCAGATGGTGACGGCGGCCACGGCCGCCACCAGTATGGTCAGCAGCAGGCCAGCGCCGACGAGGAGGGCGAGGGCCGCGTTGATCTTCCCTCTATCTCTCTTCACCATTCTGGCCCGCCGGGTCGAATAGCGCCCCTGAGTAGCAGCAGGGGCGTGGGTGTGTTATAATGCCGCCGTAAGAAGTCTTCCTCGTCCTCGAAATGCAGCGAATATCCCCCGTTTCGTCTCGCACTCGACGACTAGGAACAGCAGACACCTAAGGAGGTCGTCGAGTGCCCTACACAGATAAGAGCCTGACCTGCGTCGATTGCGGCGCCCAATTCACCTTCTCCGCTGAGGACCAGGAGTACCACGCCAGCCGTGGGTTCACCAATGAACCCAAGCGTTGCTCCTCCTGCCGCCAGGCTCGCAAGGGCGAGCGCGGCCAGGGTGGTGGGGGTGGTGGCTACGGCTCCTCGTCCCGCCAGATGTACCCGGTGGTCTGCGCCGAGTGCGGTCAGCAGACAGAGGTCCCGTTCGAACCGCGCGGTGACCGGCCTGTGTACTGCCGCGACTGCTACTCGAAGCGGCAGCCAACGCGCAACCGCTACTAAGCACGCCCGGTCGCTGGTTGTCGGAAGCTAGGCTGCCGACTCTTCTTCGCCCGGGGGCCATCGTGGAGAGATATGGCCTTTGGCCGCGACCAGCGCTGCGGCATCCATCATTGCGGCTCGAGAGGAGCCCCGTTTGCAGGTCTCTGAAGAAGCCAAGGCCGTGCTTGCGTCGCTCCTTGAAGGGCGGGGGGGAAAGCAGGTCCTGCGCCTAGGCGTTCTCGATGGTCATCATACGCTGGCCCTCGACGAAGTGAGGGCTGGCGACCTGACCTTTCACCACAGGGAGCACCCCGTGCTCGTTGTCGCCGCAGGGGTCGCACAGGACCTCTGGGGGCTGGGTATCGATTGCCAGAACGTGGGGACCGGCCTCCGCATCGTGTTGCGGCGCACCGCTACTGCGGAACGCGGTGATACGGGCACAGCTGCTCTCTCCGTGCCGGTTGTTGACCGGCGCAGCGATGAGCATCGCCGCCTGCTGGAGGAGGTGAACACGATCACCGCACTGATCGCCACCGTGCGCCTGTCTCGTTCCGCAGACAAGGTCGCGCGCATCCGCGAGCTGGAAGCGGCCAAGCAGACCAAGTGGCACGAAATCCGCACCCTGTGGACGGCGGCTCACCGTGAGTATCCGAACTCTGGCTTGTCATGACAGGCCCCACCGTAGGAACCCAGCAAGCTCATGGCAGAGAAGGAACCATCGATGCTTGCCACCAACGACAATACCAAAGAGCTAGTGAGTGAGGAACCCACATGTTTGTCGAGCTCAAGGAGGGTGAATCGCAGGAACGCCTGCTGGCCAGGTTCCGACAGGGCATCCAGCGGGACGGCATCCTGCGTGAGGCGCGGAAGAAGCGCCACTTCGTATCGAAGTCCGAGGCGCGGCGGCTAGCGCGCGCCAAGGCGGTGCGACGGGCACGAAAGCGTGCCGATAAGGCAAGCTCGAGCAATGGTCGCCGTCGCACCTAGACAGAGGGAGCCCGTCCCACAGGACGCCTTCCCCCAGACAGCCCGGCACGCTCGGTGAGGAGGTCCATATCATGGCAGTAGGCACCATCAAGCGCCTGATCCGCGGTCGAGGGTTTGGCTTTATTCAGCCCGAGGGCGCCACGGAAGAGGTCTTCTTCCACAGCAGCGCAGTGGAGAATCTTACCTTCGATGAACTGAACGAAGGCCAACAGGTCGAGTTCGAAATCGAGCCGGATCCCCGGCAGCCAAGCCGGAGCCGCGCCACCCACGTCCGCCAGGCGGGTTAACCGTCCGCTGAGGAGCGATCCACTGACCACTCTGTTCGTGGGCAACCTATCCCCGGAGGTCACCGATAGTGACCTGCGGAAGGTCTTCTCGGTCTATGGGGAGATCGGCTCCATCCGCGTGCCCCGCAACCGCGTCGGCCGCCCCCGCGGCTTTGCTCTTGTCGAGCTTGAGGACGAGGCCGCGACCGCCGCCGTCGAAGCCCTGAAAGGGAGCGAACTTAAGGGATGGGTGATGGATGTGGTCGTGGATCGCCCACCGTCGGCCGGGCGGCGCCGGGACCAGCGCAGGCGGGGCGGCTTCCGCCGGAGGCGCTGAGGGCCGCGCAGGCCCAAAGCCGCCAGTTTCACCGATACCGCCAGGCACGGGCTCCGTCCGATCACGGTTGGCGTGCCGTTGCCGGTCGGTCGCTTTGAAGACGGGCGCGGCGCAACGCGCGGGAGGACTCTACGAAGCTACGACATCGACGGCCAGACACACTGATCACCTTCGTGGACGCACCCACTGACGAAGTGCTTCTGCGCGTCGGCTTGGACGAAGACGGCCTCCCCTCTATCTACTTCCGCCTCTACGATTCAAGCGGCTGCCTGGCGGCCGAATCAGGAGGCCTCGAGTCCTTCCCCGGCGGGCTAAGAATCCACTCCGCGGATGGTGAATTGCTCCTGGACGTTCCCGCCGAGCCCGATGCTCACATTCAGTACCGTCTCTACAACCGGAACGGCGAGCTCCTCACCTGCTCGGATGGCGTCCGCACTAAGATCCAGTCACTCCTACGCATGGAGGCAGGGCGCCCCTAACCCCCTGGTGCCGACACCACGGGCCGGGCTGCGGATAGGGAGCTGCTGGGACTAGCGGAAGCGCCGCCAGGGGGACCAGATGGTGACGGCAGCCACAGCCGCCACCAACATGGTCAGCAGCAGGTCGGCGCCAGCGAGGAACGCGAGGGCCGTCAGGACACCCAGGCAGGCCGCGAGGATGGTGATCTCGGTGACGTGTCCCTCCCAGCGGGCAGCAATAGAGGCAGCCAGCTCGCGGGCCCACAGCAGGAACACCTCGATCAGGGGCGGCTCAGGGGGCTCGGCCGGCGGGCGCTTCGGCGCGGCTGGCTTCGGGGCCGGCGTTTTCCCGTTGGCGGCGAGCACGCTGTAGGCCTCCTTGATCTCGACCAGCCTGACTCTGGCCTCGCCGTCCCGGCCCTCTTCCGCCCGATACTTTCGGGTCAGGTGCCGGTAGGCGCGCTCGACGCGCTCGGCGTCGGCCGAGGGGGCCACGCACAGGACTCTGTAGGCTTCCCTTCGATTCATGGGGCCTCCAAAGTAATAGTCGGACGCGCGCGCGGAGTCCACAGAGGAGCTGCGGATGAGCCGTGGGGCTCCCGTGCTGGACTGGGGGTGCGGCTTCACAGCGGCGGGAGTCTTCCTGCATCGTGCTAGAACGGCTTCGCCGGAGAGGGTATAATAGGCTTACCGCGGTCCCATCGGTTCCCCAGCTCGGGCCCAACAAGTCCCGTTGGGTGCAGCCGCGAGCGGGGCGAGGGAAGAGTTGGCTATCCAGAAGGAAAGGGCCCACGTCGCATCCACAGGAGTGGATCAGCGCTGTGTTGGGGCCCTCTTTTCACGTCCTGGTAATCCGCGCTAGAGGAGGTTGGGATGGGACGGAGCCTGACCCGCAAGATCATCGATGAGCACCTGGTCTCGGGCGATCCCACGCCAGGTAGCGAGATCGCCATGCGCATCGACCAGACGCTCACGCAGGACGCCACTGGGACCATGGCTTACCTCCAGTTCGAGGCCTTGAGCATCCCCAGGGTCCGCACGAAGCTCTCTGTCAGCTATGCCGATCACAACATGCTCCAGGCGGGGTTCGAGAATGCGGACGACCACCGCTTTCTCCAGAGCATTGCGGCGAAGTACGGGATCTACTTCTCACGGCCGGGCAACGGTATCTGCCATCAGGTGCACCTGGAGCGCTTCAGCGTTCCGGGCATGACGTTGCTGGGCTCGGACAGCCACACGCCCACTGCGGGCGGCGCGGGGATGATAGCCATCGGGGCGGGCGGTCTGGACGTGGCTGCGGCCATGGCCGGAGGCCCTTTCTATCTGGCCATGCCCAGGGTGGTGCGGGTCGAGCTGAAGGGACACCTCCAGCCCTGGGTCTCGGCCAAGGATGTCATCCTGGAGATACTGCGGCGGCTCACGGTGGAGGGAGGAGTAGGCCGCATCTTCGAGTACGGAGGCGAGGGGCTGGCCGACCTGAATGTGCCCGCCCGCTCTACCATCACCAACATGGGGGCGGAGTTGGGGGCCACCACCTCCATCTTCCCCAGCGACGAGGTCACCCGCCAGTACCTGCGGGCCCAGGGTCGAGAGGAGGTGTGGCAGCCCCTCCAGGCCGATCCGGATGCGGAGTATGAGGAGGTGGTGGAGATCGACCTGAGCCGGCTGGAGCCACTCATCGCGCGGCCCTCCAGCCCGGACAGCGTGGTGCCGGTACGGGAGGTGGCAGGTACGCCGGTGGCTCAGGTGTGCGTAGGAAGCTGCACCAACTCCTCGTTCACTGACCTCATGACCGTAGCCACGGCCCTTCGCGGTAAGACCGTGCACCCGAACCTGAGCGCGACGGTGACGCCGGGCTCGCGGCAGGTGTTCAACATGATCGCCCGCAACGGCGCGCTGGCCGACCTTATCGAGTCCGGCTGGCGCATCCTCGAGTCGGCCTGCGGCCCGTGCATCGGCATGGGGCAGGCGCCGCCAACGGGGGGCGTGTCGCTGCGCACGTTCAACCGCAACTTCCCCGGGCGCAGCGGCACCCCCAACGACCAGGCCTACCTGTGCAGCCCGGAGACCGCCGCCGCCACCGCCCTTCACGGGGTGATCGCCGACCCCCGCGACCTGGGCAAGCCCATCCAGGTGAGTTTGCCCAGAGAGTTCCACGTCGACGACGACATGATCATCCCACCCTCCGAGAGTGTTGAGGATGTGGAGATCGTGCGGGGGCCCAACATTCAGCCCCTGCCCATGGCCGAGCCGATGGGGGAGAGCATCCGGGCGCCCGTGCTGCTGAAGGTGGAAGACAACATCACCACTGACCATATCATGCCCGCCGGGGCCAAGGTGCTGCCGCTGCGCTCCAACATCCCGGCCATCTCCGAGTACGTGTTCACGCCGGTTGATGTGCTCTTCCCGGCGCGGGCCAAGGAAGCGGGCAGGAGCGTGGTGATCGGCGGGGCGAACTACGGCCAGGGCTCCAGCCGGGAGCACGCCGCTCTGGCGCCCATGTACCTGGGGCTGAAGGCAGTGCTGGCCAAGTCCTTCGCCCGCATCCACTGGGCCAATCTGGTGAACTTCGGCATCCTTCCGCTGACCTTCGAGGACGAGGGCGCGTACGAAGGCCTCCAGCAAGGGGATGAGCTGGAGATTCCGGGCGTGCGCGACGCCCTGAGGCGCGGCGACGAGACGCTGACAGTGCGTAACGTCACCCAGGGAGGGGAGTTCAGGGTCAGGCACGGCCTCACGGAGCGCCAGCGCGAGATCATGCTGGCGGGCGGGCTGCTGAACTATGTGAAGGAGCGGGCCGCGGACGCCTGAGGCGACTTCGTGAGAACGGTCACTATGGCCCTTGAACCAAGCGCAGAGGTCATCTAGGGTGGGGGCGGTCTGGTGTTAAACCTGACGATGCAGCTTAGGCTGTTTTGACACGGAAGGTAGAACAACTATGGATACGCAGGTGATGGAAAGGGCGAAGGAGCACTTCGCTGGAGTGATCAGCGAGCAGCTCGAGCGGATAGAGCGGATGAAGAAGGCGGAGGACTGGGTCGACTACGAGAAGCTCAAGCCGATCATCATCGGCGTATGCCTGGGGGACGGCATCGGCCCCTACATCTGCCGCGATGCTCAGAGAGTGCTGGAGTTCCTGCTGAAGCCGGAGCTGGAGAGCGGGAAGGTCGTCTTCAAGACCATCGAGGGGCTGACCATCGAGAACCGGGCGGCCCAGAGCAAGGCCATCCCGGACGACGTGCTGGAGGAGCTGAAGAAGTGCCACGTGATCCTGAAGGCGCCGACGACCACGCCTCGGGAGGGGGACCCCTGGCCCAACATCGAGAGCGCCAACGTCGCCATGCGGAAAGCGCTGGACCTCTTCGCCAACGTAAGGCCGGTAAGGGTCCCGGAGCAGGGGCTCGACTGGATGTTCTTCCGTGAGAACACGGAAGGGGCCTATGTGCTGGGAAGCAGCGGGATCCACGTCACCGAGGACCTGGCTTTCGACTTCACGGTCACCACTAAACAGGGCGCGGAGCGGATCATCCGGCTGGCCTTCGACTACGCCAAGAGGAACGGGATCAACAGGGTGACGGTTGTCACCAAGGCCAACGTGGTGAAAACCACCGACGGCAAGTTCCTGGACATGGCGCGTGAGGTGGCCAAGGACTATCCGGAGGTCCAGTGGGACGACTGGTACATCGACATCATGACGGCGAAGCTGGTGGACACCAAGAGGCGGACGGAGTTCCGCGTCATGGTGCTGCCGAACCTGTACGGTGACATCCTGACCGACGAGGCGGCGGAATTCCAGGGCGGGGTAGGAACGGCGGGCAGCGCCAACATCGGCAAGCGCTACGGGATGTTTGAGGCGATCCACGGGAGCGCGCCGCGCATGGTCCGAGAGGGGCGATCGGACTACGCCGATCCCAGCAGCCTCATTCGGGCAGGCGCTATGATGCTCAATCACATCGGCTTCGCGGACCGCGGCAAGAAGCTGGAGATGGCACTGGACATCTGCGGCCAGTACGAGAAGAAGCTGGTGATCACCGGCCGACCGACCGGGGCCAAGGGTGCTGACTTCGCCAACTATCTGATGGAGACCATTCAGGATCCTAGCCTGGAGGCGAAGTGGCAGAGCTACCAACCCGAGGCCAAGGCGGCGGCGGTGTAGGTTCCGCACTCGGCGGGTAGCGTGCAGGCGGGGGCGGCCAGAACAGGCAGTGTTTCACCTCTGGGCGTCCGAATAGCAGTCTTGAAGGAGGAGAGACGGATATGCCTCGCAAGAAAGTAACCATTGTCGGCGTCGGTGCCACTGGTGGAAGCATGGCCCAGATCCTGCTGGAGAAGGGCTACTGCGATGTGGTCATGATGGACATCATCGAGGGCATGCCGCAGGGGAAGGCCCTGGACCTGGCGCACGCTTCACCCATCGTGGGCTCCGACATCCGCATAATCGGAACCAACGACTGGAAGGACACGGCGGGCTCCGACGTGGTGGTGACGACGTCGGGCGTGCCCCGCAAGCCCGGCATGAGCCGCGAGGACCTGGTCAACACTAACGCCGGCATCGTGAAGGGCGTGGTGGAGAACGCCCTCAAGCACTCCCCCAACACCATCATCGTCCAGTTCGCCAACCCCATGGATGCCATGTGCCAGATCGCCAAGAAGGCCACCAGCATGCCCCGCAACCGCCTGGTGGGGCAAGGAGGCATGCTGGACACGACCCGCTACCGGACGTTCCTGGCCTGGGAGGCCGGCGTTTCGGTGAAGGACGTGCAGGCCTACGTGCTCGGCGGGCACACCGACGTGACCATGGTGCCTATCGTCAGCAGGGCGGCGGTAGCCGGCGTGCCCCTGCGCCAGATCCTGCCTAAGGAGCGCATCGACGCGGTGGTGGACCGGACGCGCAAGGCCGGTACGGAGATCGTGGGGCTTTTGGGCACGAGCGCCTGGTACTCGCCGGCCTGGGCGACCATTGAGATGGTGGAGTCCATCCTGCTGGACCGCAAGCGCATCCTGCCCTGCTCCGTCTACCTGGAGGGCGAGTACGGCATCCGCGACGCCTACGTGGGCGTGATGGCCCAACTGGGGGCCGGCGGCGTGGAGAAGGTGATAGAGGTGGAGCTGGACCCGGAGGAGGTCGAGGGCCTGAAGAAGGCCGCGGCATCGGTGGTGGAGCTGGCGAGCATAGCCAAGGTCTAGCGGGGAACGGGTATGGCGAACGTTCGGGAAGTTCAAGCAAGCGACATTACGGAGACGGTAGCCCGCCTCTGCATCGAGGCCACCCACTTCCTGCCCGAGGACGTGGTGGCGGCGCTCCAGCGGGCCAGGGAGAGCGAGAGGTCGCCCCTGGCCAAGCAGGTGCTCGCGGAGATCCTGGAGAACGTGGACCTGGCCAAGCGGGAGATGATCCCGCTGTGCCAGGACACGGGCACGGCCGTTGTGTTCGTGGAGGTCGGCCAGGATGTCCACATCGTTGGGGGCTCGCTGGAAGAGGCCATCAATAAGGGCGTCGCCAAGGGCTACGGCGACGGCTACCTGCGCAAGTCCATCGCCGACAAGCCCTACTCCGACCGCAAGAACACCCAGGACAACACCCCGGCGGTGATCCACACGGAGATCGTCCCGGGGGACGGATTCAAGCTGAAGGTGCTGCCCAAAGGGGGTGGCTGCGAGAACATGAGCCGCCTGGCCATCCTGCTGCCCGCAGCAGGCAAGGAGGGCGTCACCAATTTCGTGCTGAAGGCGGTCGAGGAGGCTTCAGGCAACCCGTGTCCGCCGGTCATCGTGGGCGTGGGCATCGGGGGGACGGCTGAGTACTCCATGACCCTGGCCAAGAAGGCCCTCACCCGCAAGGTTGGGGAGCCCAACCCCGATCCCGAGGCCGCCGCGCTCGAGAAGGAGCTTCTGGAGAAGGTGAACGCCCTGGGGATAGGGCCGCAGGCGGTCGGCGGCACTAACACCGCCCTCGCCGTGCACGTGGAGGTCTACCCCACGCACATCACATCGCTGCCCGTGGCCGTGAACCTTCAGTGCCACAGCGCGCGACTGAAGGAGGCGGAGCTATGACCGAGTCCGTCAGGATCCAGCCGCCCCTCAGCGACGAGGACGTCGCCAAGCTGCATGCCGGCGACCACGTGCTCATCACGGGCGTCATATACACCGCCCGCGACGCTGCCCATCGCAGGCTGGTCGCTGCCCTCGACAAGGGGGAGTCCCTGCCCATCGACCTCAAGGGCCAGCTCGTCTACTACGTGGGCCCGACGCCCGCGCGACCCGGCGGGGTCATCGGCTCTGCCGGTCCTACTACCTCCATGCGCCTGGACCCCTTCATGCCCCGCCTGCTGGAGCACGGCCTGAAGGGGGCCATCGGCAAGGGAGGGCGCGGGCCGGCGGTGCGAGAGGCCCTCGAGAAGCACAAAGGAGTGTACTTAATCTCCATCGGCGGGACGGGTGCCCTCCTTTCCAAGACGGTCAAGAAGGCGGAGGTGGTGGCCTACGAGGACCTGGGCACGGAGGCAATCCGCCGCCTGGAGGTGGAGGACTTCCCGGCCATCGTGGCCAACGACATCCACGGGAACGACCTGTTCGAGCAGGGCAAGGCGCAGTACCGGCAGCAGGAGAAGCTGGGGAGCTACGTGGCGGGCGGCGCCTAGACCGCAAGGACAAGGACACCAAGACGAAGGTCAGGCTTGAGCCTGACCTTCGCTTCTTGGCAGAGCGGCGAACCTACGGCGGCGCCTGGCAGGAATGGCCGCCCTGGGCCAGCACCAGGAGGATGTCCTCGATGACGACGATAGACCCATTGGGTGCGTCCGACCACATTGCTCCCGGCGAGCGGTCATAAAAGCGCCCGTCGTTCTGGCCGTCTCCGTTCCTGTCCTGGTTGTAGCACCTGTCGTCAGGGGTGTCAGGGACGCGGTCGGGCCCGCTGTTGCACAGACCACCATCCGAGGTACCCGCGTACTCCAGCACGGCTAGGAGGTCGTCGACGATAGTGACGGCCTTGTCCCTGTCCGCTAGGGTGCCGCCGTTGAAGGCGGTGGGGACGGGCACGTCATAGAAGTCCCAGGGATTGAACGGGTCCCGAGTTCCACCCAGACTCGGGTCGCTCCCTAGCTCCTCCACATCGGTGCAGCCGTCGCCGTCGCTGTCTGTCGGTGGGATGGTCGGCGTGGGCGTGCCCGGCGTTGGCGTGGGCGTGTATGTCCCCGTAGGCATAGGCGCAACGCTCGGCGTGGGCGTGGGAGTGTCGGTAGGTGTGGGCGTTGGCGTACCGGTAGGCGTAGACGTGGGCCCCTGGCAGGAATGGCCGCCCTGGGCCAGCACCAAGAGCATGTCCTCGATGACGACGATAGACCCATTGGGTGCGTCCGACCACATTGCGCCCGGTCGGCGGTCATAGAAGAGCCCGTCGTCCTCGCCGTCTCCGTTGTTGTCCTGGTTGTAGCACCTGTCGTCAGGGGTGCCGGGGATGCGGTCCGGCCCACTGTTGCAGGAACCACCATCGGAGGTCCCGCTGTACTCCAGCACGGCCAGGAGGTCGTCGACGATAGTGATCGCCTTGTCCCTGTTGGCCAGCGTACCCCCGTTGAAGGCCGTCGGCACGGGCACATCGTAGAAGTCCCAGGGATTCCCCGGGTCACGCTGACCGCCCAAGGTGGGGTCGCTCCCTAGCTCCTCCATATCGGTGCAGCCGTCGCCGTCGCTGTCTATCGATGAAACGGTCGGCGTGGGCGTGAGCGTGGCTGTGGGTGTAGGCGTTGGCGTACTGGTGGGTGTACGCGTTGGCGTACCGGTGGGTGTAGACGTTGGCATGCCGGTGGGCGTAGGTGTCGGCGTTGCTGTGGCCGTGGGCGTGCCGGTGGGTGTAGACGTTGGCATGCCGGTGGGCGTAGGTGTCGGCGTTGCTGTGGGTGTACGCGTTCGCGTACTGGTGGGCGTAGGCGTAGGCGTCCGCGTTGATGTGGGCGTGGGCGTGGGCGTGCCAAGGGAGCAGGTGATCGAAGCGTCGGTCAGCAGCGTGGTGATTTTCACGCCTGGCCCCGACGCAGTGGTCGTGCCGAAGGTGGGGTCCTCCACCAGGTCCTGGAGGTGCAGGGGGCTGGTGCTGCCGTCCTGTATAAGGCAGTGAAAGGTTATCGTCTCCACCGGGCCCTCGTAGTTGGTCGGCGCCAGGGCGGCGCAGCCGGCCCGTATCGTCCCTGCAACCTCGTCCACCTGCAGGCCCCCGCACTGGTCCAGCGGCGTATTCACGAACTTGTGTGCGTCGTAGTCCAGCACCGCGGGGTCATACTGGAGCTTCTCCTGGTAGGCCTGGTAGGCGACGCCCCCGTCGGTGACCCAGATGTCGATGTCAAAGGGATCAGTGTCATACACGGTCTTGCTGGCCTGCACGCCGGAGGTCCCCCCTTCGCCCCCGTCGGCGTCCACGGCCATCTCGTTCCATACCACAGGCGTGGCCGTAGGTGTGGGCGTGGCAGTGGGCGTCACCGTAGGTGTGGGCGTGACACTCGGCCCACTGCACTGGACCTGGCCGTCCTCCAAGACCATAGGATGCATAACGCCCGCTTCTAGACCGGTGGCCGTGCCCAGGGCGGGGTCTTCGGAGATCGGCACCAGATGCAGAGGGTATATGCCCTCCGCATCGCACCTCAGTGTCACTGTCCAGATCAACCCCGTCGTTGTGACTCCTGGAGGCGCACAAGCGTCGGTGGCGCAGCCCCCCACCCGCATCTCCTCCCTCCCCGGCGGGTCGCCTGAGACAAGCAGGGCTGGGGCGAAAAGCTTCAGAATCCCGTCAGGCTCCTCTCCCGGCGTGTCGCTCACGTACTCCAGACCAGCGGCGTCCCACTCGAGCTGGGCCTGCACAGCCCTATAGGCCAGCTCCGCCTCGGTGAGGTCGATCTCCACGCTGAAGGTGCCCCCAATAAGGACAGTCCCCGAGTCTGCGGGAACGACGTCTATGGTGTTCTTGCCGTCGCCCGGCACTGGCGTGGCGGCTATCTCAGAGCCCCCCACGAGCACTACGGCACCGATCGCCACGGCCGCCAGAAGCGCAACCAGGCCGGAGAAAAGAATTCGCCGGGGCAGGATAGCTCACCTCCCTATTGCGTCACAAGTCATGCGGGGAACACTACAAGGATATCACATATGTCAAGACCTCTACATCCCTTCTACAGGGGAAGGCGCAGTACCGGCAGCGGGAGAAGCTGGGGAGCTACGCGGCGAGCGGCTAGACCCCCGCCGTCGGCGGGTAGCGGCTTTCAGCTCTCCGATATCATGGAGCCGGGCTCATTCGAGCCCGGCTCGGTCCTTCTCAGCAGACGCCGTAACTACGCCCGCGCGACTTGAGGGCTGCCCGTGATGGCGCTGAGTTCGTCCAGCACATCGAAATGCCGGATCTCGAAACTCGAGAAGGCCGGATTCGACGTGAGGCCAGCAGCCAAGTCGCTGTTCAAGTAGTTCTCAGCGGCCTCCCGGCTGGTGAAGATGTGGAATCCGCCAAAAGTTGATCCGTCTCGAATCCAGGTTTTCGCCACCAAGCCGGTCATGCCCTTGAGGGCATTGGCGTAGTCGGTGAAAGGAGCCTTCAACTCCTCAAGACCCGCCGAGGATGTAAATGTGATCAATACACCGTGCATACCAGACCCCCTTTAGTAGCTTTCGCGCGTCTAGAGATGCGCACCTTATAGCACGCGTCTTGCTCGGCTGTCAAGCGACACAGGAAGGCCCCCGACGCGAGGCGAGAGCGCGACTCGAAAGGGCCGCGCTCTTGCGTTTGGGCACCGACTGACTGGCCGGAGCATAATGGTGACGAGCAATCACCCCAGGCAGCATGGGGCAGGCCGAGAATGGAGCGTTCACCGCAACATCCATGAACCTCGACGCGAAGTACCCCGTGAAGGAGCGGCATCAGGCTTTCGTAGACCACGGCGAAGGCGTCCTGGTCTGCCTGGCAGGTCCCGGAACAGGCAAGACGTACTCATTGGGGTTACGTGTCCAGTCGCTGGTGGACGACAAGCGAGTGGAGCCAGCGCAAGTATGCTACATCTCCTTTGTCGGAGAGATAGTAGACGCATTCCGTCAGGACCTTGGGCGCTACTACGAAAAAATGGGGCGATTGGCGCCAGACATCCCTGCCAGGACGCTTCATGGCTTGGCTTGCCGCCTGATCCGCAACCAGGGATATCGGCTCGGCCTGCAAGACCAATGGGAGTTCCTGAACTTCGCCGAGGAGCGGGACTGGGCCGCTAGGGTCGCTCTTGAGGACCTGTTCCTGCTTGTGCGCAGCCGCACGGCTCCTTCCGTGGCCAAGCTGCGCGGAGTGTTCAGAGAAGACATGAAGGCCGCCTGGCAGGCTGGCAGGTCAGTCAACGAGGTTGATGGCATGCTAGAGCCATATCGAAGGCTGTCACGGTCTTTCCGGATGATGGACTGGGACGAGGTGATTCCCCTGGCCACCCAGATCTACGACATCTGCGACTCACTAGACGCGATCCCACCATGGCTAGCGACTCTCAAACACTTGCTCATCGACGAGTACCAGGACTTCAACCCCGCAGAACAGTCGTTTCTCAATCGTCTCATTCAACGAAGCAAGTCCGCAGTGATCGTGGGCGATGACGATCAGAGCTTGTACAGCAGCCGTGGCGCGGAGCCTTCAGGGATTGTGGGTCTGTCGCAAGATCCCCGGGTCGACTCGGTGAGCCTTGTGCTGTCGCGGAGATGCCCATCCGCGATGACAGCCGCAGCGAACCGCTTCCTAGGTCAGATGAAGGAACAGCCAAGAGAACTGAAACCGCTTCGACAGGGCGGCTCGGTGGCCATCCACAGGTTCAAGAGCGCCAAGGCAGAGGCGGCCTTCCTCGTGGACTATCTAGTGGCGGCGCATTCTTGTCTCGGCCCGACGGCCGAAACAGAACAGAGAGTGGCGTGCCTGTTCCCATGGCGTAACGTCCTGAACCAGTACTCCAAGGTCCTTGCTGCTGCCGGTGTGCCGTGCGAAGTGCGGAGCCGGGTGGAGAATTCCGACGCGGAGCGGTGGGTGCGGACGGTGCTAAGGCTGGCGTTTCAGAGAGGCCAGCCGTTCCTGCAGCGGCTCCTGCTTACTTACTATCCCGAGATCATGCCGCGCCACCATAAGGCACTGGTCCTGCGGGTCATGGCGGACGGGGCAACAATGACAGAAGCCGTCACCAGCCTCGTCCAGGAAGGAATGTGGACGGGGCCAGCGGCCGAAGCCGCCACAGACTTCCTCGCTCTGCTAGGTGAGGTAGAGAGCCGGCATCCTGGGCGAGTAGCCTCTGCGATTGAGCGATTTGTGCCGGCAGCGACCGCGTGCGACCCAGAGGTAGTGGAGGAGTTCTTTGGTATCGCTGACAGCGCTGGTGTCGAAGAGGCGGTCGATGTCACAACTAGGCGCTTGCTGGGTACTCCACAGGAGCAGCCAGCGACTATGCCCCCCGTCGACCTCTTAACCATGCACGGAGCGAAAGGCCTAAACAGAGAGCGCGTGGTACTTCCCGGGCTGGAGCAGTCTTGGCTACCGGGCACCGCGAAGCCAAGGGACCTTCCAGAACGAATGCGGCTCTTCTACGTGGCCATTACGCGGGCCAGCTGCGAGGTGTTGATAACGTGTCCGTGGATGCGTGCGAAAGGGGATTCCCTGAACTACGCTGCGCCAGGCCGCGGCGAGCTGTCGCGCTTCGCAAGAGCGCTAGGGGTGCAAGCAGTTTGGCACTAGGGATGGCCTCAGGTTGAGACGGGCATGGCTCCTAAGAGCCATGCTTGCGCCTTCGAACGAGAGCCCAGCCTACACCCTCGCCACCACGTCCTTGGTGCTCACGGTGTGGCGCTCGAAGCCGAGGCCGGAGGCATCCATGCCCACGGCCAGCCCCACCATCTGCGAGAGATGGAGGACCGGCAGGCCGATGCGCGTGCCCTTCTGATCGGCGGCGGCGGGCTGGGCGCCGTCGAGGTTCATGTGGCAGAGGGGACAGGGTGTGACCATCACGTCGGCGCCCTTCTCCTTCGCCTCGAGGGTGTGGTTGGCGATCATGGCGTTCGCGTTGCGCTCGTTATCGCTGACGATGGGGTAGCCGCAGCAGAGCTTCTTGCCCCGGAAGTCGACCGCCGTGCCGCCCAGCGCCCCGATGAGGTCCTCCAGGGCGCTGGCACGCGCGGGGTTCTCGGCGTATCCCAGGATGGCAGAGGGGCGCAGCAGATAGCAGCCGTAGAACGGCGCGATGCGCAGGTCCTTCAGGGGCCGGACGACCATGCTGCGCAGCCTGTCGAGGCCGAAGTCCTCGGTCAGCACCCAGAGGAGGTGTTTGACCTCGGTGGTGCCCTTGTATTCCAGCCCGCCCTCCTGAAGCGTCTTGTTGATCTCGCCCAGGTAGTCGGGCTCCTCCTTGAAGCGGGCGTTGGCCTGACTGATCACGCCCTGGCAGGTCGAGCAGATGGTCATGAGGGGCTTCTCGGTGAGCTCGGCCATGGCGAGGGTGCTAGCGTTGAAGGTATCGCCCAGGGCCTGGTCCTTGGACTGGATCATGCCCGAGCCGGTGCAGGGGGCGTACTCGAGCTCCTCCAGCTCGATGCCCAGCTTCTGACAGAGGCCCACGGCTGAGACGTAGAGCTCGGGCGTGCTCTTGCGAGGCACGTCGCAGCCGGGGAAGAACGCATAGCTCATGTTGCGCTGTCCTTGGCTTGCGGTAGTCATGGCCTACACCCCCATCCAACTGGCCTTGCGCTGCTGCTCTTCGAACTCGATGACATGGCGGGCGGCTATGTGGTCCTGGAAGCCGTCCTCGATGGCCTTGCGCCGCAGGGCCAGGATGCGGTCCATGGGAGCCACGCCCTTTTGGCAGACCTCCACGCACATGTTGCAGCGGGTGCAGTCCCAGACGCCGCCGTACTCGGTGAGGGCGCGGAGGCGGTCGCCGTCGGCCTGATCGCGGGGGTCGCCGACGAAGCGATAGGCCTTGGCGAGGGCCGCGGGAGCGACGAAGTCGGGGTCGACCTCCAGCACTGTGCAGTCGGAGACGCAGGCACCACACATGATGCAGTTCATGGCGCCGGCCAGGTCCAGCATGGTGGCATGGGGGACCAGATACTCGCGCTCGGGCTCGGGGCCGGCCGGATGGAGCCAGGGCTGCACCTGGCGCACCTTGCCCCAGAAGGACTCCATGTCCGCCACCAGGTCCTTGATGGTGGGCATGTTGCCGATGGGCTCCACCAGGACCTCCTGGCCCTCCTGGTGGACCAGGTCGACCACCTTGGTCTTGCAGCCGAGGCGGGCCTGACCGTCGATGCGCATAGCACAGGAGCCGCAGACGGCGCTACGACAGGAGTAGCGCAGGGCCAGGCTGCCGTCGATATAACCGTGGGCCTGGATGAGGGCATCAAGGACGGTGGCATCGTGCGGCAGGTCCAGGCTGTAGGTCTGGTAGTGAGCATCGCCGTCGGACTGGGGGTCGTACCGGCTGACCTTGAGGTTGATGCGCATCAGTAGACTCTCCTCTCGGGCTGCCAGCGGATGATGTTTACGGGCGCGTACTCGAGTTGCGGCCCATCAGGCGTCCAGTAAGCCACGGTATGCTTGAGCCAGTTGGCGTCGTCGCGCTCGGGGAAGTCGCGGCGGGTGTGAGCGCCGCGACTCTCCTCGCGAGCGAGGGCGGAGGCAGCCATGGCCTCGGCCAGGTCCAGGGAGAAGCCCAGCTCGATGGCGGAGAGTAGTTCGGTGTTGAAGACCTCGCCCGTGTGGCGGACCTTGAGACGCGCATACCGCTTCTTGAGTTCGCCGATGGTGTCGCAGGCGGACTGAAGCTGCTCCCCTGTCCGGAAGATGCCCACGTTGCTGCGCATGGTCTCGCCTAGCTCGCGGCGGATCGCCGCGGCGTTCTCGCCCTGGTCGGAGCGGGAGAAGAGCTCCTGGATCTGGTCGAGGTCGCGCTGGACCACAGTCTCAGGGACGGTCACGTTGGAGGCCTCCCTTGCGTACTGGGAGGCTGCCGCCCCGGCCCGCCGGCCGAACACCACCGTCTCCAGCAGGGAGTTGCCGCCGAGGCGATTGGCGCCGTGGACGCTGACGCAGGCACACTCGCCGGCGGCGTAGAGGCCGCGGATGGTGGTGGCGCCCTCGATGTCGGTCTTTATGCCGCCCATCTGGTAGTGCATGCCCGGGCGGACCTGGAGAGGCTCCTCGATGACATCGGTGTTGGCGAGGTCGAGGGCGAGCTCGCGGATCTGGGGGAGGCGCTCCTTGATGCGAGCTGCACCCAGGTGGCGGAGGTCGAGGAGAACGCAGCCGTCGACGCCGCGACCCTCGTCGATCTCGGTCTGCTCGGCGCGGGAGACCACGTCGCGGCTGGCCAGCTCGATCTTCTCGGGGGCGTACTTGCTCATGAAGCGTTCGCCCAGGGAGTTGAGGAGGTAGGCCCCCTCGCCACGGGCGCCCTCGGTGATGAGCACGCCGCTCTCCTTGAGGCTGGTGGGGTGGAACTGGACGAACTCCATGTCCATGAGGGGTACGCCGATACGATAGGCTAGGCTCGTGCCGTCGCCGGTGCAGATGAAGCCGTTTGTGGTGGGGTGATAGACGCGGCCCAGGCCGCCGGTGGCCATGACGGTGGTCTTGGCCTGAATGGGCATGACATCTCCGGTGCGCATGTTGAGAGCGACTGCCCCTCGGCAGACTCCATCGTCCACGATAAGCGAGAGGGCGAACCACTCCTCGTAGGAGCGCACGTCGGCGCCGATGAGCTGTTCCCAGACGACGTGGAGGATGGCCTGGCCGGTGATATCGGCCACGTAGCAGGTACGGGGGAAGCCGGCGCCGCCGAAGGGCCGCTGGGCTATGCGGCCGTCCTCACGACGGCTGAAGACGGTGCCCATGCGCTCCAGCTCGATGATGTCGGCGGGGGCCTCCTTGCAGAGGATCTCAATGGCGTCCTGGTCGCCCAGATAGTCGCTCCCCTTGGCGGTGTCGAAGGCGTGGGTCTCCCAGGAGTCGTCCTCGCCCAGGGCAGCGTTGATGCCCCCCTGGGCAGCGGCGGAGTGGCTTCTGAGGGGCTGGACCTTGGAGAGCATGGCCACGTCCACCCCGGCGCGGGCGGCCTCCAGGGCGGCTCTCATGCCGGCCAGGCCGGCGCCGATGACTAAGACGTCGTGAGCAGGCATGTCAACCCCCTTCGGCCCTAGCAGAATGCGAAAGAAGCCTGTCCTGGTCTCGGCCACGTCGGAGCCCGCCTGCGGCGGATAGGCATGAGCCCACCACTAGGCGGGGCGTAGCACCGATAGATGGGCACAAGAACCCCCTCCAGGACAGCGGATCAGCCGGATGGCCGGCGACGGGCTCCAGCAGCCGCCGCGAGGTGGGCGGGCATCACGCGGCCGAGGCCACGTCTCGACGGGGACAGCGGGAGATAGGACCGCTCCTACCACCGCCGGACGATGCCTCCCTTTCCTCCGGCAGGCTGATTCTAGCAGAGGACAGTAGGTAGGTTCAATAGAGTATTAGTACCTGAGGTAGCCCGTTCAGGCGGGTGTGAGCCGCGAACCCTACGAAGCGCACCAGGGCCAGGCGGTGATACGGCGGCGGCCGCGCGTTCAACTGCACGGGGAGGCCTGACCCTGAGGCAGCAGGATCTCAGCAGAAGCCGTCGCACCAGCAGCGGGGCGCACAGTCTCGCAGTTCCAGTGAAGCCAACCAGTTCCAGAAGAAAGCCCAGTCTGGGTCCGCTTCAGCCGAGCCAGCTATGATGTGGAAGTCGGTGCCTTCTTCTCCCGCATCGGTGCATGCGAGGGCTGGGCGCCATTCGTCTCGGGGGGTAAAACCTACTGTGGTGTTGACACCGTCGATCTCGACGTCCAAGAAGGTTTGTGCGTCCTCACAGAGCCCGTGTGGAAACAGCCCGTACGCGCTAAGTAGGATTCGGAGATCGCCCGCTTCCAGGTCCCAACTGGTAGGGCAGCCAGGGGCACTAAGCCTACCAACGGTCACCGATTCTACCTCGCACGGATGCGGATCCGCGCAGTCACTCTTTGTCAGGTGCCAGTCGCTTGGATAATCAAAGGAGAAGCATTCGCCCTCATAGTGGGCGAGAGACTGCGGCGTCGGTGCGGGCGGTGGCACCGCCGTCGCGGTGGGCACAGCCGGTCCTCCAGCAACGCACAGCCACACCGCGTCCAGGAAGTTGACCGCCCGCAACTCGCTCACATCGGGGAAGGCGGGCGAGTAGCCCCGCCACCTCCCCTCTGCGCCGTCATAGCGCCACATGGACTCGACTACTCCCGCGGGGGTCACCGCCCCTACCACGTTCTCACTGGAGGTCCCATTGGTGAAAGTGAGGGCGATGTTATTGCACCCTGGGTAGAGCTGTTTGGTGGTCCCTGGGTCCGGCAGCGCGATGCTCGCCACCGGCTGCGCCCGAACGTCTGCCCCGTGAGCGGCCAATGCTGCCACCAGCGCAAGCCCTATCGCTGCGATTGCCAGGCGCTTCACGGGGCATCTCCTGTGAGATCACTCGGCGCGGACGCGTCATGCTAGATCGCCGGTGTACGAGGTGTCAACCAGAAGCTCTTCAGAAGTCTCCCATGCGATGGCTGCGCGCTCACTCTGCACGGGGCCCCGGCTCGCCCTCCACCTCGCGGCCTATGGCGGGGGCGTAGAAGCCCCAGTATCGCTCAGGGAGGAGGCGGCCGATGGCGACCATGACGCGCTCGCGGGCCTGGCGGTCCTGCTCCTGGCGGTCGCTGGACCCGACGTTCAGGGTGAACGGCTCGCCGAAGCGGACCATCAGCGTCTCGTCGTCCTCCCACAGGCCCACGGGCACGATGGGCAGGCGGCCCCGGCTGAGGGCCAGCAGGGCGAGCCCGCTGCCCGGCATGGCCTCGATGAGGGTGCCCTTACCCAGCGCCTCGGGCACGAGGCCAACGGACTCGCCGTCCCGCACCTGCTCGGCGAGGCGGCGGATCGCGGCGGCGCGGCCCCTGACGTCCTCGGCGGCGCGTGGCATGACGATGAGACCGTAAAGTCGCGAGACCCGCCGGAAGACCCAGCGGATGAACCAGACGGGGATGGGCAGGGGGCCGATGCGGCGGCCGTACCACTCGGAGGTGATGACCCAGCGGATCTCGGGCGAGCGGGAGCGGCGGCCGGCCACCGCCTTGGAGATAGCCATGGCGCAGAAGTGGATGAGGAGGCCGTCGCGCTCGTAGTGGTTCATCACGATGATCAATGGGCCCTCTGGGGGCAGGTGCTCCACGCCCTGCACGCAGGGAGGTGGGGGGTTGCCGTCGATGGTGATGCGGGAGTCGCGGGCGAAGGACCGGCGGCGGCCCAGCAGGAAGTCGACCAGCCAGAGCATTAGGGGAAGGCGGGGGAAGCGATAGACGCGGGAAGGAGGAGCGGACTGCGGCGGGGTCACGGGCGTTCGGCGGGGGCTGGGCGGGCTGGCGAGGTGCCGCGGTGTCGCAGATAGAGGAGGAGAGCAGCAGCGGTCTTGGCGTCCTCGATCTCCCCGGCTTCGACCATGCGCAGGACTTCCTCCAGGGGCAGGGGCACCAGCTCGATGCGCTCGTCCTCGTCGGGAGGGAGACGGCTCTTCGTCAGGCCGGTAGCAAGGAAGACGTTTTGATACTCGGTGCAGTAGCCGGGGGCCAGGTAGAAGCCGCCCAGGCGCTCGAGGTGTCCGGGCCGGTAGCCGGTCTCCTCCTGGAGCTCGCGGAGGGCGCAGGTCTCGGGGTCGTCGCCGGGGTCGAAGGTGCCTGCGGGCAGCTCGAGGAGATCGCGGCCCACTGGGTGGCGATACTGGCGCACCAGGAGGAGGCGTTCCTGGTCGTCGAAGGCGATGATGGTGACGGCGCCGGGGTGCTCGACGACCTCGCGCCGGACGCTGCGACCGCCCTCCACATCCAGCTCGTCCACACGCAGGCTCAGCACGCGGCCGCGGTAGATGTGGCGGCTGGAGGCTCGGCCTGGCTGGGGTGAGGAGGGGGTGGGAGAGGGCAAGGGAGGATCCTATTCGCTGCTGGCTGGCTCCACGTCGAGGACCATGGCGATCTCGTCGCAGTTGGGGAACTTGGGGCAACGATAGCACTCGTTCCAGACCTTGCGTGGGAGGGTCATGACGTCGGCCTGGCGAAAGCCCAGCTTCTCGAAGAAGCCCGGGCGAAAGGTGAGTGCGAAGACCGTGCGCAGCCCGATGTCACGGGCCTCCTCCAGGCAGGCCTGGACGAGGAGGGCGCCCAGCCCCTGGGCCTGCTCGTCCTCCTTCACGGAGAGGGAGCGGACCTCGGCCAGGTCCTCCCAGAGGATGTGCAGGGCCACGCAGGCCAGGACGCGGTGGCCGTCGCGGACCACGAAGAAGTCGCGGAGGTTCTCGTAGACCTCGGCGACGGTGCGGGGCAGCATGTCGCCGCGGCGGGCGAACTCGTTGATGAGCTCGTGGATCTGGAGGGCATCGGCCATGCCCGCCTTCTCCACAACCACACGCTGGGTGACCGTCTCCATCTGCTCTAGCCCGTCGGGCCCTCCTCTTCCGCCGCCAAGCCTTCGCCGGGGCCCCGGTACTCGTCCCTCTCGGCCTCGCGAAGCCAGTTCAACTGGTGCGCCACCTTGGTATAGAAGTCGACGGTATGGCTGAGGCGCAGGAAGCGGGCCAGGTGGTCGCTTGCAGTGACCCGCACGGCCTTGACGCCGGAGAGCGGGATATCGCTCTCGCCGTCAACGCTGAGAACGGCCTCCTGGCGGGGGGCTAGCCAGAGATCGATGGTGGCGGTGGGCGGAAGGACCAGGGCGTTCCGGGGTACCAGGTGGGGGGCCACCGGGATCACCACCATCTCCCTGGCCTCGGGATGCAGGACGGGCCCGCCTGCGGATAGGGCGAAGGCGGTGCTGCCGGTGGCGGTGGCGGCGATGACCCCGTCGGCGCGATAGTCGGCCACCCGGGAGTCGTCCACGAATACGCTGGCCTGCACGGTGCGGCCGAGCGAGGCCCTGCCCACCACCACGTCGTTGAGGGCGTGGAAGTGAGTACCCGCGGGAGGAGGGGAAGCGCCCTCGGGCAGCACCAAGTCGGCGTGGATGATAGCGCGCTCCTCTACGCGGGCGCGGCCGCCCAGGATCTCGGGGAGGCGCTCCAGGGCCTCGGACTGGTCGATCTCGGTGAGGAAGCCCAGCCGCCCCATGTTGACGCCAAGGAGGAGCACGTCATGGGGCACCACGGCCCGGGCGGCCCGCAGGACGGTGCCGTCGCCACCGATGGAGATGAGCAGGTCGGTGTCCTGGGTGTGCCGACGGGTGGCCTGGTCATCCCAGGCGGAGGCGATCCAGACCTCCTCCACCTGGGGGCGGATGGCGTCGCGCAGCCGTTCGGCCACGTCCAGGGCCTGGCGAAGCTTGGGGTGATAGCAGATGCCGATCTTTCTCACGTTCGAACCTCACCAGTTGCCGGGGTCGGGAACCCCAGCAGGAGGAAGAATTCCTTGTTGCCGGCAGGGCCGCGCAGGGGCGAGGTGGTGAGCCCGCGCACCCGCAGCCCTTGCTTCACTGCCCAGCGCGCCAACCGGCCCAGCACGGCGGCGTGGATCAGGGGGTCGCGGACCACCCCTCCCTTGCCCACCTCCCGGCGGCCTGCCTCGAACTGCGGCTTCACCAGAGCCACGATCGGCGCGCCAGCCTTCAGCAGGCTCACCACCGGAGGAATAACCTTCTCCAGGGAGATGAAGGACACGTCGATAGTGGCTATGTCCGGCTTCTCCGGCAGGGAGGTGAGATGCCGGATGTTGGTGCGCTCCAGGACCACCACCCGCTCGTCCTGACGAAGCTTGTAGGCCAGGAGGCCGTATCCCACGTCCACCGCGTAGACCCGCGCAGCCCCATGCTGAAGCAAGCAGTCAGTGAAGCCGCCGGTGGAGGCGCCGACGTCGATAGCCACGAGGCCACTCACGTCGAGACGGAAGGCAGCCAGGGCGTGTTCGAGCTTCTCCCCTCCTCTCCCCACGTAGCGGGCCGGCTCTGTCAGGGAGATGGGGGCTTCCTCAGGCAGCAGGGTCCCGGCCCGCAGGACAGCCCGGTCGTCCACCAGCACGCAGCCAGCGAGGATGGCAGCCTCCGCCCTCTCCCGACTTTCGGCCAGGCCGCGCTGGACCATCAGCGTGTCCAGGCGACGCTTGCCCGCCATGGAAGCAGCATAGGAAGCGGATATGTAAAAGTCAAGGAAGCCGCATTGGGATAGCCGGAGGCCCCGGCTTGCGCGATGTGGTAGATTCGACGGGGCGAGCTCATCGGAGGAGGGTGATATGGAGCTATCGGCGGAGAACCGGCGGGTGCAGGAGGCTCTGGCTGCTGCGGGGTCATCGGCGCGGGTGGAGGTGCTGAGCGAGAGCACCCGCACGGCCGAGGACGCCGCGCGGGCAGTGGGCTGCCCCCTGGGGGCCATCGTCAAGAGCCTGCTGTTCCTGGCGGAGGGACATCCGGTGCTGGTCCTTGCCTCCGGGGACCGCCAGGTGGACACGGCCAGGCTGGCCGGGCTGCTGGGCATCGGCCGCAAGAAGCTGAAGATGGCTGACGCCGAGGCGGTGCGCCGCCACACCTCCTATGCGGTGGGTGGGGTGCCGCCGGTGGGCCACCCGCAGCGCCTCCCCACCTATGTGGACTCGGAGCTGGCCCGCTTCGACACGGTGTACGCAGCCGCGGGGAGCCCGAATGCCGTCTTCGCCATCGACCGGGAGGAGCTGGTGCGCATGGTGGGCGGACGGCTGGCCGATATAACCAAGGGGGAGTCTTCCGGAGGGTAGAGCCCGCATCACCTCGCATTTGACGGGCCTGTAGACGCTGACTATCATCGAACCACTATGACAGCGGCGGCTGCGCCGAGAGGAGCGGCGCTGCTCTCTCACCTGCGGGCAGTGCTGGTCTCCATGCGCCCGCGGCAGTGGACGAAGAACCTCATCGTCTATATGGCGCTGCTGTTCTCGATCAATCAAGAGTGGCGGCCGGGCGAGCCCTCGACCTGGGGGCCGCTCCTGGGTGAGGCCACCCTGGCCTTCCTCTTCTTCTGCCTCATCTCCAGCGCCGACTATCTGGTGAACGACGTGCGAGACCGGGAGAGCGACCGGCTGCACCCGCGGAAGCGCTTCCGCCCCATCGCGGCCGGGCAGCTCTCGACGCGGGCAGCGCTGGGGTGGGCAGGCCTGCTCTCGGCGGCGGCGCTGGCAGGGAGCTTCGCCCTGGACTGGCGGACGGGGGCAGTAGTAGTCGGCTACATCGCCCTGATGCTGGGCTATTCCTTCCACCTGAAGCACGTGGTGCTGCTGGACATGATGGCCATCGCCGCGGGGTTCGTGCTGCGGGCCATGGCGGGGGCCCTGGCCATCGATGTGCCCATCTCGCCGTGGCTATACGTGGTGACGGCCCTGGGGGCGCTGTTCCTCACCATCAACAAGCGGCGGGCCGAGCTGGTGCTGCTCCAAGAGGACGCCAACCGGCACCGGCCCATTTTGGAGGAATACTCGCACGACCTGCTCGACCAGATGGCCTCGATGGTGACGGCATCGACGGTCATCGCCTACGGGCTGTACACGTTCACCGCGGACAACCTGCCCGAGAACAATGCGATGATGCTGACCATCCCCTTCGTCGTGTACGGGATCTTCCGCTACCTGTACCTGGTGCACACGAGGAGCGAAGGGGGGAGCCCAGAGGAGGTACTGCTGAAGGACTGGCCGCTCATCGTGGACATCCTGCTGTGGCTGGCGGTCTCGGGGACGATCCTGGTGGTGTTCGAGCGGGCGTAGGGGGCAGGGGAGAAGCTCGTTCCCGAGTCGGCCACGTCGCACACCGCCTGCGGCGGCGGCTCGCGGCAAGGATATTACATTCTCAGCAAGAGGGCCCGCTCAGGGCGGGCCCGGATGGATTCGGTTGATGGGGCCGGGCTTAGGCGGAGGCGTCGCGGGCCTCTTCCTCGGGCTCTTCCGGGCCCTCGCCCTCCTTGATAGTCTGGCCGCTGCGGGTGAGCAGGATGGGCCGGCGGCGGTTGCGGATGGTGTCGGCGTTAACGATGCACTTCTTGATGTCGCGGCGGGAGGGGACCTCGTACATGACGTCGAGGAGGGTGTCCTCAAGGACGGTGCGGAGGCCGCGGGCGCCGCTCTTGTGGCCGATGGCCTCCTCTGCGCAGGCCTCCAGGGCTTCCTCGGTGAAAACCATCTCCACGCCGTCGATGGCGAAGAAGCGCTCGAACTGCTTGATGAGGGCGTTCTTGGGCTCGGTGAGGATGCGGATCAGTTCGTCCTTGCCCAGGGCGCCGACGCTTACGGTCATGGGCATGCGGCCCACGAATTCGGGGATGAGGCCGTACTGGAGCAGGTCATCGTGGCTGACGTGCTTGAGGAGCTCATCGACGCGGTCCTGGCCGGTCTTGTTGGCGTAGCGGGAGCGGAAGCCGATGGAGCGCTCGCTGGCGCCCAGGCGGCGGTCCACGATGTTGTCGAGCCCCTCGAAGGCGCCGCCGCAGACGAACAGGATGTTGGTGGTGTTTATCTGGATGAAGTCCTGGTGGGGGTGCTTGCGACCTCCCTGGGGGGGCACGTTGGCCACAGTGCCCTCGATGATCTTGAGGAGGGCCTGCTGGACACCCTCGCCGGAGACGTCGCGGGTAATGGAGGGGTTATCGGTCTTGCGGGCGATCTTGTCGATCTCGTCAATGTAGATGATGCCTCGCTCGGCGCGCTGGATATCGAAGTCGGCGACCTGAATGAGGTGGAGAAGGATATTCTCTACGTCTTCGCCGACGTAGCCTGCCTCGGTGAGCGCGGTGGCATCGGCGATGGTGAATGGTACGTCCAGGACGCGGGCGAGGGTGCGCGCCAGGAGGGTCTTGCCGCAGCCGGTGGGCCCCACCAGGAGGATGTTGCTCTTCTCCAGTTCGACCTCGGCGGCCTGGGCACGGGCGCCGATGCGCTTGTAGTGGTTGTAGACGGCTACGGAGAGGACCTTCTTGGCGCGCTCCTGGCCGATGACGTACTCGCTGAGGCGCTGGTAGATGTCCTTGGGGGCGGCAATCCGCTGACCAGCGACCTTGGTCTTGGTGGGGGTGGCGGTCTCCTCGTCGATGATCTCGCGGCAGAGCTCCACGCACTCATCGCAGATGTACACAGCACCGGGCCCAGCGATGAGGCGCTTGACCTGGTCCTGGTTCTTGCCGCAAAAGGAGCAATGGTACTGGACCCGACTGCTCCGAGTGTTGGCCATGGTCCTTCCTTAGCTCGCCGCTCCGGCCTGGTATGCCCTGCCTACAACCTATAACGCCAAACTAGCTGGATGGTTTCGTGAGGATCTCGTCAATAACGCCGTACTCCTTGGCCTGCTCCGGGTTCATGAAGAAGTCCCGGTCGAAGTCGTGCCGGATCCGCTCCACATCCTGGCCAGTGTGCTTCACCAGGATATCACGAATGATCTCGTTCTCGCGCAGCAGTTCTTTGGCCATGATCTCGACGTCCACGGCCTGACCGCGGGCACCGCCCATGGCCTGGTGCATGTGCACGGTGGAGTTGGGCATGGAGTAGCGCTTGCCGGGGGTTCCCGACGCCAGGAGCAACGTGGCCAGGCTGGCGGTCATGCCCACGCAGTAGGTAGCCATGTCCGGCTGGATGAGCTGCATAGTGTCGTAGATGGCCAGGCCGGCGGGGATGGTGCCCCCGGGCGAGTGGATATAAAGGCTAATGTCCTTGTCCCGGTCCTCCCGCTCCAGATAGAGGAGCTGGGCGATGATAAGGTTGGCGATCTGGTCATCGATGGGTGTGCCCAGGAAGATGATGCGTTCGCGCAGCAGGAGGGAATAGATGTCAAAGGCACGCTCTCCCCGGGGGCTGGTCTCGATGACCGAGGGGATGATCACGTTACGCGGTGTCCACTCCATGTGTGCTCACTCCTTCAGGGTACTGGAGGCGCCCTCCGCTTCGCCAGCCGAGGCGATGTCGACCAGGCGCTCCAGGGTCTTACGGGTCAGCAGGGAGCGTCTGAGGGCGTCCCTGCCCTGCTCGCTGGCGAAGAGGCGACGCGCCTCGTCCGCCTGTTCCCCAGCGCCCGCTACCAGGCGCTCTACCTCTGCCTCCACCTCAGCACCGCCCACCATTATATTCTCGGCCTCGGCCACCTGTGACAACACCAGGGAACGCCGCACCCGCTCCTCTGCCGGGGGCCGCAGCTCTGCCCGCAGCTCCTCCTCGGATTTGCCCACCCGCTGGAGATAGCGCTCCAAGTCTCGGCCCTGCTGGGCCGGGCCGGCCTGCTCTTGCAGCAGCCGGTCCACCTCTCGCTCCACCAGGACGGGCGGATAGTCCAGCTCCGCCCGCGCCAGCAGAGCGGAGATGATCTGGTCGTGATAGCGGCGCTCGCCGACCTCCTCCTCTATACGCTGAAGGTCGGAGGCGATCCGTTCCCGCAGGGCCACCAGGGTGGGAAAGCCCTCACCCACCTGGCGGGCGAAGTCATCGTCGAGTTCGGGCAGCTTCTCCTCTTTCACCCCGTGGATGACCACCCGGTATGAGCAGCTCTCGCCGGCCAGCCGGGGGTCACCGCTGTCCGGGGGGACGGTGAGCTCGAAGCGAAGCTCAGCTCCCTCCTCGGCGCCGATGAGGCGCTCCGCGAAGCCGGGGAGGGAGATGACCTCCCCCTCGCTAAGCCGGAACTCCACGTCTTTCTCGTCCACCAGGACGGTCTCGCCTACAGCTCCGAAGACATCGGCCCGCACGATATCGCCCCACTGGAGGGGCCGCTGGACCGGCTCGAGGGTGGCGTAGCGCTGGCCCAGCCGCTCCAGTTGCTCCTGGACGCGCTCGGGCTCAACGGTCACGGGGTCTCGAGGCACGCGCAGGCCTTGATAGTCGCCCAGGTCCACGGTTGGCCTGAGGGGCACGGTGGCCTTCAACACCAGGGGCTGCTCGGTCACGATCTCGACCTCCGGGAAGTCAATGGGGTCGAGCTGCTGCTCCTCCACGGCCTCCCGGTAGACCTGGGGGAGCAGGCGGTCGATGGCGTCGTGGAGGAGGGCGTGCTCACCCAGGTAGCGCTCCAGCATGGCCCGGGGCGCCTTGCCCGGGCGGAAGCCGGGTACCTGGGTCTTCTTGACCAGCCGCCGGTAAGCCGAATCCAGAGCGCCTTCCAGACGCTCTGGCTCGACCTCGATCTGCAGGACGACCTGGCCCTCGGGGATCCTCTCAGCGGAAACCTTCACTCGTCTACACAGCCCTCCGGAATTGAATTATAGCATGGGGCGTAGGTACGAGGAACCGCTGCTCGACGCTGGCGGGGGCCCGCCAAAGGCCGCGAGCATGAGGGAAGGCTTGTCCGCAGGCGCGGCGAGGCCTATCGCGCCCTGGGAGTGAGGACATCGTTGAGGGCGTCGCCCAGGAGGTTGAAGGCGAAAATGAGGACGCCCACGGCCACCCCGGGCACGAGCAGCAGATGGGGATGAGCGTTGATGACGCGGGGGTTGCTGGCGTCGAAGATGAGCGCGCCGAAGCTGGGGGTGGGGGGCTGGATGCCCACGCCGAACCAGGTGAGGGCGATCTCCGAGCCGGCGATGGCCCCCAGGGAGGCCGAGACCCCCACGATGACGATATTGCTGACGTTGGGCAGCAGGTGCGAGATGACGATGCGCCACGCGCCCGCCCCCATGGCCCGCGCCGCCTGCACGTATTCCGTCTCCCGCAAGGCCAGCACCTGCGAGCGGATCACCCGAGCGCCCCCGACCCAGGCGAACAGGGAGAGGGCGCCGAAGATGAGGAAGTAATCGGGGGCACCGGAGCTGACGATGCCCTCGATGCCCGTGTGGTCCTCGACCCAGCGAGCCGCCTCGACCACCCGGGGCCGCATGGTGGCGTTGATGAGGATGAGCATCGGTAGCCCGGGCAGGGCGAAGAAGACGTCCCCTACCCGCATGATGAGGGTGTCCATCTTGCCGCCCAGGTAGCCGGACAGCAGCCCCAACCCGACCGAGAGGACGATGCCCCCGGTGAGAACGGTCGCCGCGGTGACGATCACGGTGGTGCGGGCGGACCAGATGACGCGGCTGAGCATATCGCGGCCCAGGCGGTCGGTGCCCAGGGCGTGATCGAGGGAGGGGCCCTCCAGGTCGCGGTCCAGGTTCTGTTGGCGGTAGGAATAGGGCGCCACCAGCGGGGCGAATATGCCCGCTCCGTAGAAGATGACGATGGCCAGGATGGCCGCCACGGCCAGCTTCTTGCGCAGGAGCCGTCGCAGGGCCAGGCGCAGGGGGCTAGGGCTCGGCCTGGCCTCCATCTCCTCGATGGTGTCGGTGGCTGCCTGTGCCATCTAGGTGGCCTCCCGCCGCTCGTAGCGGATGCGCGGGTCGATGAAGGTGTAGGCGATGTCAATGAGGATGTTGGCCAGGATGAAGGCGACGCCCAGCATCAGCACCAGGGCGAGGATGACATCGTAGTCGCGGCTGGTCACCGCCTGGAAGGCCAAGCGGCCGATGCCGGGGATGCCCAGGATGGTCTCGGTGAAGAAGGCTCCCTCCAGCAGGGTCACGAGCGAAAGGCCTATGACCGTCACCAGAGGCAGCAGGGCATTACGGGCGACGTGGCGGCTCACCACGGTGAACTCGCTGAGGCCCTTGGCGCGGGCGGCCCGGACGTAGTCCTCCCCCAGCACCGCGAGGGTGGTGGCCCGGGTGAGCCGGGCGATACCAGCCACGGCGGGCAGCGACAGGGCCAGCGCAGGGATGACGATGCTCTTGCTGAGGATGCCCAGGGCGATCTTCTGGCCGGCCAGCTCCACGGTGGGGCCGTCCCATCCGCCTACGGGCAGCCAGTCGAGCTTGAGGGCGAAGATGAGCACCAGGAAGGGCACGGCCACCAGGGCGGGGATGGACTGGAAGAGCAGGAAGGTGCTGATGGAGAAGGGGTCCACCCAGGTGCCCTGGCGCAGGGCGGCGTAGATGCCGACGGGGATGCCCAGGGCGAAGGCGATGATGAGGGCTATCAGCCCCATCTGCACGGAGACGAGGAGGCGGGGCCAGATGATCTCCCAGACGGGCACCCCCCGGTAGATGGAAATGCTCTCGCCCAGGTCGCCCTCCAGGAAGACATTCTTCAGGTAGATGCCGTACTGCTGGACGACGGGCTTATCCAGGCCCTTCTCGGCGCGCACGCGCTCGAAGGCCTCCGGGTCGCGGAACTGGCCGGAGATGACGCTGATAGGGTCGCCGGGTCCGTAGCGGGTGATGCTGAAGGCGATGAAGGTGACGGCCAGGAGGATGAGGGGCGCCCAGAGGAGGCGCCGCAGGGTGTAGGTGAGGATTCCTTGCATGACCGCCGGGCGCGGCCGGCTACTGTTCGACGCTGGCGTAGCGGAGCCGCGGGATAACGATGGGCGGGAAGATGTAGCCCTTCACGTAGGGCTTCACCAAGTCGTGCGACCGGGAGAAGAACAGGGGGATCCAGGGGGTGTCGTCGATGATGATCTGCTCGGCCTGAGAGTACAGCTCAAAGCGGCGCTGCTGGTCCAGCTCGCCGCGGGCCTGTTCGAGCAGGGCGTCGACCTCGGGGTTGCTGTAGCGGCTGTTGTTCTGCCGGCTCGTGCTGTAGAAGAGAAGGTCCACCACGTTCTCCGGGTCGGGGTAGTCCATGATCCAGCCGAGGTGGAACATCTGGTAGCGCCCCTGGTCGATGTCGGAGAAGAAGGTGGCGGCCTCGGCCTGCTGCATCTCCACCTCCACGCCCAGGTTCTCCCGCCACATCTCGATGATGGCCTCGCTGGTGGGGCCGACGGTGGCGCCGCCGCCGCTCTCGGCGAGGGTGATGGTGGGCATGTTCTCCGGCCCCTCGTACGTCGACTCGGCCAGGAGCTGGCGGGCCTTCTCCGGGTCGAACTCCAGGGCGTGGGAGGGACCCTGGTAGCCGGGGACGCCAGCCGGCACCAGGCCGTCGGCGACAGGGATGACGCCCTTGAGGATGACCTCGGCGATCTTCTCGCGGTCGATGGCGTGGGCGAAGGCCTGGCGGACCTTGGGGTCGTCGAATGGGGGAACGTTGACGTTCAAGCCGATGTAGTCGATGGCCAGTTCGTCGCCGGAGACGTACTCAAGGTTCAGGGGGTCGGACGGGTCCAGGATGCGCTCGATGTCGTCCACGCTGACGCCAGCCACGTCGATGTCGTCGTTCTCGTACATGGTGAGGATGGAGCCGCCGGCGAGCAGGAAGCGGACCGTTTTCACCTGGGGCGCGCCCAGGTGGTAGTCCTCGTTGGCTTCCAGGGTGATGCGCTGGCCCAGGCGCCACTCCTTCATCTTGTAGGGGCCGGTGCCGTAGGGCTTACGGGTCCAGTTGCGGGGGTTGGACTCGACCTGGCGCTGGTCCACCACGAAAGCGGTGGGATAGGTGAGCTTGTAGAGGAAGACTGCGTTGGGGCTATCGATGGTGATGCTGAGGGTGAGGTCGTCCACCACCTCGATGCCGCTGATCTCGTCGGCGCGGCCCCGGGCCATGTCCCTCGCCCCCTCGATGTCGCGCAGGTAGGTTTCGGCCACCACCGAGCCGGTGCGGGGGTCCACGGCGCGCTCCAGCGAGTACTTGACGTCGTCAGCGATGACCGGGCGCCGGTCGTGGAAGAGGGCGTCGGGGCGCAGGTGGAAGGTGTAGGTGACGGTGCCGTCGGGGTTGTCCACGACGCCGCCGTTCTCGCGGGTGGGTATCTCCGCGGCCAGGTCGGGCACCAGGTTCAGGTCCCTGTCCAGGGTCACCAGGCCGCCGAAGATCTCCACGATGTAAGCGGCGGAGGCGGCGTCGGTGGCCAGGGCGGGGTCCAGGGTAATGGGATCAGCGCCGGAAAGACGGAGCTCGCCGGCCTGGCGAGGCTCCTCGGCCTCCTCGGTGCGCTGGGGCTCGGCGCCCTCCTCTTCGTCGCCGTCGCGGGCGATGATGAGGATGAAGACGGCGCCGATGGCGATAACCAGGGCAGCCACCACGCCCAGTATGCCCAGGACCAGCCTGTTCACGAGCTAGGCAACCTCCTCCGAAGAGCGAACACGCGGGAGTGGTCCCAGATAATGTTCGGCTCTCCTGAGCACAGGGATGATAGCAAAGGGCGCTCTCGGAGGCAACGGAGCGTCCCCCGAGAGCGGGAAGCGGCTTGAGCCGGGGGCAGCGCCCTAGGGTGCGGCCGCCCTGGACCCCTTGGCCAGCCTGATGCCCAGGGTATCGAGCTGCTCCTGGGCCACCGGCGAGGGGGAGCCGGTCATGGGGTCGGAGGCGGTCTTGGTCTTGGGGAAGGCGATGACCTCCCGGATGTCCTCGTTGTCGGTGAGGAGGGCGATGATGCGGTCCAGACCCATGGCGATGCCGCCGTGAGGGGGCGCGCCGTACTCGAAGGCCTCCATCATGTGGCCGAAGCGCTGTTCGGCCTCCTCGGGCGCGATGCCCAGGGCCGCGAACATGCGCTGCTGGACGTCGCGCTGATGGATACGGATGCTGCCGCCGCCGACCTCTACGCCGTTCCAGACCACGTCGTAGGCCTGGGCCCGCACGCGTCCGGGGTCGGAATCGAGGTAGGGGAGGTCCTCGGGCACGGGCGAGGTGAAGGGGTGGTGGACGGCGTACCAGCGCTGGTCCTCCTCGTTCCACTCGAGGAGCGGGAAGCCGGTGATCAGGGCGAAATGATAGGTCTTGGGGTCGGCCAGGTTCAGGCGGGCAGCGATCTCGCGGCGCAGGCCGTCCAGGGCAAGGGGCACCCGATGATGGGAGCCGGCCGCCGTCCTGCTGGCCATCTTTTCGCCCGCAACCATGATCAGGAGGTCGCCTCTTTGGGCGGCGGCGCGCTGGGCCATGGCCTTGACCATCTCTACGGGCAGGTACTTGTGCATGGGTGAGCGGATGTCTTCCTCGGTGAGGCGGGCGATGTCGCCCTCCCCCATGAGGGCAGCCGAGATGAGGCCGCGGGCGCCGAAGTTCTGGACGAAGCTGGTCAGCCCGTCGATGTCCTTGCGGCTGAACTGGGCGCCTCCGGGAACGCAGATGCCCTTGACGGAGCCGCCGCTCTCCACCGCCTTGCGGAAGCCGGAGAACTCCGAGGCCCCCGCCAGGTCGCTGAAGTCCACCAGCTCCATGCCGTAGCGGAGGTCGGGCTTGTCGCTGCCGAAGCGGGTCATGGCCTCCTCATAGGTGAGGCGGGTGAACGGCCGCACCACCTTGACATCGGGGCGCATAGCCGTGGCCACCCCGGCGTGGAGCTCCTCCATCAGCTCCAGCACATCGTCCACAGTCACGAAGCTCATCTCCATGTCGAGCTGGGTGAACTCGGGCTGGCGGTCTGCCCGCAGGTCCTCGTCCCGGAAGCAGTGGGCGATCTGGAAGTAATTCTCGAAGCCGGACACCATCAGGAGTTGCTTGAACTGCTGGGGCGACTGGGGCAGGGCGTAGAAGGAGCCCTTGTTGACGCGGCTGGGGACCAGGTAGTCGCGGGCGCCCTCCGGGGTGGCGTTGGCGAGGACGGGCGTCTCCACCTCGATGAATCCCTTCTCGCCGAGGAAGTCGCGGATCCACTTGATGGCGCGATGGCGCATCCACATGTTGCGCTGCATGCGCTCGCGGCGCAGGTCGAGGTAGCGGTAGCGCATGCGCAGGAGCTCCTCCACCTCCACCTCTTCGCTGATGTAGAAGGGGGGCGTCTTGGATGGGTTCAGCACCTGGAGAGCCAAGACCCGCACCTCGATCTCGCCGCTGGGCAGGCCGCGGTTCTCGGTGCCGGGGCGGCGGGCTACCACCTCGCCTCGCACCTGGAGGACGTACTCGCTGCGGACGTCGCCGGCCACTGCGTGGGCCTCCGGGGCGACCTCTGGGTTGATCACCACCTGGACCAGGCCGCGGCTATCACGCAGGTCGATGAAGATGAGCCGACCGTGATCGCGGCGGCGATTGACCCAGCCAGCCAGGGTCACCTCCTGGCCCACGTGCTCTTTGCGCAGTTCGCCGCAGTAGTGAGTCTTCAGCACGACATCCTCCCGGGCGCGGCAGATATCGAGGTCACCGCGCTCACCTGAGTGTCGCACGCCAGCGGGGAGAAGGTCAACGCGGCGACGCTGGCAGCGGCCTCCGGGCACTGCTACGATGGAGGGGAGATGACCCAGCCCCTCAGCCTCTACGTGCATATTCCCTTCTGCAGGGCCAAGTGCGGCTACTGCGACTTCAACTCCTATGCAGGACAGGAGCATCTGATCCCTTCCTACGCGCGGGCCCTGGCGCAGGAGGCCCGCCTCTGGTCGGAGGCGGCGGGCGGGCGTCCGGTGGAGACGGTCTATTTCGGCGGGGGGACGCCCAGCCTCGTGCCCCTGAGCGAGATGCGGTTGATTATGGGGGCGCTTGGCGACTGCTTCGCCCTCGCGGCCGAGGCTGAGGTATCCCTGGAGGCCAATCCGGGCACGGTAGATGAGGCGTACCTGCGAGGCCTGCGAGGGCTGGGGTTCAACCGCCTCAGCCTGGGCGTGCAGAGCTTCGACGACGGC
>Ga0209979_1000624_pt1 | contig 45731 bp, 45 predicted proteins | sample AnhtaG_FD_183114 | JGI IMG/M metagenome (GOLD analysis project Ga0209979, IMG submission 183114) | Deep subsurface microbial communities from Anholt, Denmark to uncover new lineages of life (NeLLi) - Anholt_01485 metaG (SPAdes) (version 2) | ecosystem: Environmental > Aquatic > Marine > Oceanic...
GGGTGTAGTCGTAGTCTGTCCGCACCTTGCCCATCCCCGGACCGGTGGAGAGACCGAAGGACTTGATGGTTATATATTCATCCTTGAATTTCTTGGCGTCCTCGGTGCGACACAGGATAGCCGCCGCAGCGCCATCGGTCACCCCGCAGGCATCGAACAGGCCCAGGGGCCAGGCAATCATCGGGGCGTTGATCACCTGCTCTTCGGTAATCTCCATCCGCAGGTGGGCCCGCGGATTGAGAGAGCCGTTGTGATGGCTCTTCACCGAAATCTTGGCCAGGGTTCTCTTTCCCTCTTCCCTGCTCAAGCCGAACTGGTGAAAGTACCTGGTGGCAGCCAGGGCATAGCGCCCAGGGGCCGAATCACCGGAGCCGAATACGGGGTGCCACTTCTCGCTGCCCGCTGATTGCACCGCCATAGGTAGGCCGCCGTAGCCGGTGTCCTTGAGCTTCTCAAAGCCGACAGCCAGTACCAGGTCATACGCCTTGGCGATTAGGGCGTAGGCAGCAGCCCTCAGGGACTCCATTCCCGTAGCGCAGACATTTTCCACCCTGGTGACCGGGATGTAATCGGTTTTCAGCGGTGCGGATAGCTGGGTAGCGGTGGAGCCCAAAACGGTCCCTACCCAGGCCGCCTGAATATCCTTGGGGTCGATGCCGGCATCCTCATAGGCCTCATAGGCGGAATCGATAACCAGGTCATAGGCATCCTTGTCCCACAGCTCACCGAACTTGGTACAGCCCATCCCGATAATGGCAACCTTGTCTTTGATACTCTCCATGTCATTTTCCTCCTATGATACCCTTATCGGGCGGCATTTCCAGAAATAGTTGTGAAGGCCAGCCCCTTCGTGTATCTTCCTGAAGGTCATCTCCACCCCCATTCCGATCTCGATCTGCTCGGTGTCACGGTCGGTCATGGTGCAGTAGATTCGTCCCCCACCGTCGAGGTCGTTTATGGTCCAGACGCGGGGGGGATCCACTTCCACCGCGCGCTCGTCCATGCTGAAGGTAAAAACTGTAGCCTTCTTGTCGGCAAGCCTTACCTCCTCGTAGTCATCTTTAGCCTGGCAGTAGGCGCATACCCGCTGTATGGGGAACTGGATGTTTCCACATTTACGGCAGCGGCCGCCGTGAAGGGGAGTTACCTGTTTGCGGTCGCGCCACATCATGGGCAGGGAACTGATATATTGGGGTCGGCGGTCCGCCTCTACCTGCATGAGATTGCGGAAGCGGATGTATTTCTCATAGTTAGGGATCTCCATCTTCGACTCCAGGTGGCGCTTGATGCCCCGCCGGTCCCTGACCTTCTCTATCTGGTCGGTCACTTGCAGGATGAAGGCGTCGGCGCCGTCGCCGTAGTTGGCCCACAGTATCCTGTCCCCTGGCTTGGCCTCCTCCAGGGCGGCTACCAGCATCATCGGGGCAAAGGCGGCGCCGGTATTGCCCATCGAATCGAACATCGGGGCCTGAACCTGCTCCGGTTCGATCTTTAGCTGCCTTATCATGCGCTGGTGGCTCCTGGCGTTGGGTGCGTAGTAAACCACCTTGGCGAAGTCCTTGGCGGAAAGGCCAGTTTTCTTCAAAAGGGCGGAGACCGCTATGCCGAGCTTTTCGCTGTATCCGTACTGCAGTATAAAGCGGTCCTCCCAGGTACGGATGTAGGGGTCCTCGGCCCTCTTCCACACATCGAGGAAGTCGCTGGAGATGGAATGGCTGTCCTCGATGGCGACGGCGACATCCGAATCTCCGATTATGAAAGCGGCGGCGCCATCGCCGAAGACGGGCTCGAATTCGGACGCAGGTGGGGCCAGGCGGCAATCGGCAGCGGTTACCAGGATGTTCTTTGCCGAGCCGCTTTTAATGGCGTCGTGGGCTGCCTTGATGGCGCTCGTTCCGCACCTGAGGGAGTTGCCGATGTCCAGGGTGAAGAGGTCATCGCGCAGGTCGGAGGCGGCAGCCACGATACTGGCCGACATCTTCTCGCTGTAGGGAGGCGTGGTGGAGGCGAAGTACAGACCATCTGCGAGGTCACGATCCGTACCGTTCAGGCAATCGATGGCGGCCTCCACCGCCATAGTTATGCTGTCCTCATCGTAATTGGCTACTGCCCTCTCCCCCCGTCCGCCTCTCCCCCCCCAGGCTCGGGCGAGTTCACTTTCGCTCAATCTATATATCGGTATATAAGCGCCATACGATTTAATCCCGATCACTTTTCGCTCCTCTCTTTTTCTGATGCGCAGCGCCCCCTATTTTAACTTGATGCGGGCAACGAGGTCAACTACTTATACTCGTCCAGTATATTAGTGATATCTTACCTCAAGCCTGGTTTCCCTATCATGGCGAGGACCCCGACCTGTCGGGGGAGGAAGCAATCTCAATGGGGCTTATGATGAGAGTGTTAGAGAGTCGAAGCGTTACCCGCCTTCTGCGAGATTTCATATAATACCAGCTAATGAGTGTCACCCATCTATCTGAATGAGATCACGCTTGATAGTGGGTGTCCTTTACTTAGGCGGACTTGATATGATACGGTAGTATTCGAAAATATTCGAAAAGCTCTAAAATTTGAAAAAATGGAAAGGCTGATAGATGGTGCGAAGCGGCTGGGGCTCCCCCTCACCGCGGAACAGGTGGCGAGTTTTCAGCTCTACTATGAAGAGCTGGTTCGCTGGAACCGGAGGGTGAACCTTACCGCCATCGTAGATTACGAGGAGGTGCAGCTGAAGCACTTCCTCGATTCCCTCACCGTTGCCCTTGCCCTTAAGGAGATGCCTTCCCGTACCCTTGATATAGGTACAGGTGGCGGGCTCCCCGGGGTCCCGCTGAAGATCCTTTACCCCGGCATCGGCCTGACCCTGGTTGACTCCGTTCATAAGAAGGCTGCCTTTCTCCACCATCTGGTAGACAGGCTCGGGCTTGAGGGGGTGGAGGTCTTGGCCGAGCGCGCGGAGCGTCTCGCTCATGATGAGCGCTATCGCCAGCGGTTCGACCTAGTGCTTTCCCGGGGGGTGGCCAAGCTTGCCACCCTTGCTGAGCTGGCCCTGCCCTTTTGCTCCCTGGGGGGCGCGTTTATTGCCATGAAGAAAGGGGAGATCGACGATGAGATCGATGCAGCGAAACAGGCCATAGATATCCTCGGTGGCCGGCTGAGGGAGGTCAAGCGGGTTAGCCTGGGGGGGAGCGAGAGGGATGGGTGGATGAGGCTGGGGGAGAACGAAAAAAGGGCCCTGGTGGTCGTCGATAAGATTAACCATACCCCCCAGCGATACCCCCGGCGGCCCGGCATACCCCAGAAGCGCCCGTTATTCGTACTATAAAGATGCTTTAGCTTCCCATCCTCAACTCGGGGAGAGGCGTATCTTTATGAAAAGTGTTTGGGGAAGGGCGAAAAAATGGTCTAATAGGGACAGAGGGCTCTCAGGCAGCAAGGGGTACACGGCGGTACTTTTCGGCAGACCTCCTTGCCGTGGCACACCAGGAGGGCATGGTATTCATTGAACAGGCCCTCATCTTGGGGTAGGTTTTGGGCAAACAGCGCCTGCAAAGCCCCGTAGCTATCCTTATCCGTGTCAAGGCCGAGGCGGCTCGTGATGCGCCTGGTGTAGGCATCGATGACGAAGACCGGCCGCCGTGCGGCGTAGAGCAGTATGGAGTCCGCAGTCTCCTCCCCCACGCCATGAATGGAGAGAAGCTCCTGGCGCAGCGTGGCGGTATCAAGGGTGAATAGCCTTCCCAGGTCGCCGTCATATCTTGAGTGGAGTCGGTCGGCGAAGGCCTTAAGCTTTAGCGCCTTGGCGTTATAGTAGCCGGAGGGACGGATGAGGTGAGCCAGCCTCTCGAGGGGTAGGTCATGAAGCGTGGCCGGGGTAAGGGCATTTGCCGCCTTGAGATTCGAGATAGCCTGCGCCACGTTGGTCCATGCCGCCGATTGGGTGAGGATTGCCCCCACGATCACCTCAAAGGGCTCATCGGCGGGCCACCAGTGCTGTGGGCCATAGGTTGCGAAGAGTCTATTGTAAATGTCGATTAAGGCCGCGGCTGTGTCCTTATCTTCGATACCCAATCCGGCATCCTTATGTCCTCAGGTTTATCGACCGGTGTCATGTAAGATTTGATGTCGAGCACGGGGGTGTCGTCGATGGCGTCCAGTCCTTTAACTATGAGGACATTCCCGCGCCGCTCCACCAGCCGTACCACGCTTACCCCCAGGGGGTTGGGGCGATAGGGAGCACGGGTGGCGAACAGTCCCACCAGGGGGAGGTCTGCCCGACCCCGGGGATGGATCTTGCCCGGGGGACGCGTGCCGACGGGGGACTTGTGCATCCAGAAGACAACGATGATGTGGGAGAACTCCTCCAGCCCTTCCAGGTGCTCCTCCCACTCTTCGTCGATCACGATCTCGGAGGTCACATCATCCCATCCTCCCCTCTTGGGCTCCTTGACCTCGTTGCTCACGATTCCGATGGGCTTCAATACTATCTGTTTCATCGTTTTCTCCGGTAAGCTTTATTCATTGACATTTTCCCGTCCGTTTTTCAGCGTAGCAAGTACGCGGTATGCCTCGCTATGCCGGGGAAGGGAGGGACTCGCTCAGCGCAGGATTGCAATAAAGAAACAGGTTGCTATGCCAGCCCCCGAGATTTCCTTAGCTTGTCGGTCAGCATCGGCACTACTTCGAACAGGTCGCCGACGATTCCATAGGTGGCTACTTCGAAAATAGGCGCGTTGTGGTCTTCGTTGATGGCGACAATGACATCGGACGTCTGCATGCCAGCCAGGTGCTGGACCGCCCCGGAGATGCCACAGGCGATGTAGAGCTTGGGGCAGACGGTCTTTCCGGTCTGACCAACCTGATGTGAATAGGGAATCCAGCCATCGTCTACAGGTGGACGTGAGGAACCCAGCGCCGCTCCCAGTACCTCAGCAAGGTCCGCTACTATCTGGAAATTATCCGGTTTCCCCAGCCCACGACCGCCGGAGACAATGATCTCGGCGTCATCGAGCTTGACCTTTTCGGATAAATCCTCGACGAAGCTGAGCAGTTTCATTCTTGAGGTGACGGCTTCCTTATTGAAGTCCACCTTTATTATCTCTCCCCGCCGTTGCTCGTCCGGCGCTGATCTCTTGAACACGTGGGGGCGGACGGTAGCCATCTGGGGCCTCCTCGCCTGGCAGATGATGGTGGCCATGACGTTGCCGCCGAAGGTGGGGCGTGTCTGCAGCAGGAGCTTGCTCTCAGGGTCAATGTCGAGGCCGGTGCAGTCGGCGGTAAGGCCGGTATGGATAACGGAAGCCACCCTGGGGATGAAGGAACGGCCCATTGCGGTTGCACCGGCGAGAACTATCTCCGGCTTGTGCTTGCGAATCAGGTCAACGAGCGTCCCGGTATAGTAGTCCTCCTGGTGGTCTGCCAGCGCAGGATCATCTGCCAGATAGACCTTGTCAGCGCCGTAGGCAACAAGCTGATCAGCTCCTTCCACGTTGTGGCCGAGGCATACTGCGCATACCTCCGTCCCCAGCTTATCGGCAAGCTTTCGGCCCTCCGATAGTAGTTCATGGGACACGCTTTTTAGCTTGCCATATCGCTGCTCGGCGAACACCCAAACCCCGCTGAAGCCCTCGCTGACCTCCTGCTCAACTTCCTCGATAGTGATGGCGTCCTCGGCGCAGGCCTCCACGCAGGCGCCACACAGGTTGCAACCCTCCTTAATTTGCGCAATATCGTCAACTACCTCTATCAATCCGAAGGGGCAGGCAGGCTCACACGAGCCGCAGCCGGTGCATTTTTCAAGGTCAATCTGTATTCCCATGCTTTTTCTCTAACAAGTTTAACGAGATACGAAGAAGTTTTTCATTGTCATCCGGTAATATGCGTGTCTGATCACCTCCCATTACCACATGGATAGCCCCAGCTGGAGTTTTATGTAAAAATTTAATGTAAATTGGCTCACCTCTTTGTGTTTCCAGTAATTTGGGATTATCACTTATGAAAGTTATCGTGCTTTCAGAACTCTGTGAAATTGATTCTCTACTTGCTAGATAGGTAAGATCAGAGCCATACAGTTCAGCGTACCCTTTGGTTTGGAATACATCCTGAAAATTAGGATTTAGTTTAAATTCCACAATAACCAAATACTTTTCTTTTTTCTGTGGTGTCCAGATAAATCCCATTATGTCGGGAGTTGGTAATGCTCTTACGTGTTTCAATTTTAATAATAGTTGGCTAATCTTAGGAAGGAATCGCTCCAGAGGCTTCCTATTTAATCCCGTTACTTCAAAGTCAACATAAAAACCATTGTTTCTAAAATAGTCCTCGAACGCTTCCTTAACCGGAAGGTAGTAATCGCTCTCCTTTTGTTTATTGGTCATGATACCTATATCCCACGGCCTCCTCTCGCGTGCAAGCTAAATGATTTCCTCCAGCTTCTGCACTAGCTGGTCTAATTGTTCGTCCAGGCTCCCCTGGAGCATCTCGCTCTTGTGCGTCCTCTGGGGGAAGAATATCTTGACCACGCGGGTAGGGGAGCCGGCAAGGCCGGCCTTGTCACCCGGGACTCCGATATCCTCGGCCGACCACACGGGTATCTGCGCTGTCTTGGCCTTCATCGATCCGCGCAGGGATGGCAGGCGGGGCACGTTGATCTCCTTGACCACGGTGATTACCGCGGGCAGAGCCATCTCGATGGTTTCGTAGCCCTCCTCGACCATCCGCTGAACCCTGATATACCCGTCCCTTATCTCCTCCACCTTGCTTACATAGGCCACAAATGGTATCCCCAGCATCTCGGAAAGCCCGGGACCTACCTGGCCGGTGTCCCCGTCCAGCGTCTGCCGGCCGCAGATTATGACATCGTAGTCCGCTATCTTGGCCATCGCCCGGGAGAGGACATAGGAGGTAGCCCAGGTATCGGAGCCGGCTAACGCCCGGTCGCTGAGCAGGATGGCCTCATCGGCGCCGAGGGAGATCGTTTCCCTTAACGCCTCCTCTGCCTGGGGAGGCCCCATGCTGATAGCGATAACCTTGCCGCCACACCTTTCGCGCAGGCGAACAGCTTCCTCAAGGGCATAACAATCGAAGGGATTGATGATGCTTTGTACTCCCTCGCGGACCAGCGTGTTGGTCTCGGGGTCTATCTTGATCTCTGTTGTACCCGGCACCTGCTTTATGCAGACCACCATGTTCATTCGCGTAGCGCCTTCCTCTTCAATAGCTCGAGGGCGATAACGTTTCTCAACACCTGATTGGTGCCCTCATATATCTGGTTGATCTTGGCGTCGCGCATCATTTTCTCCACAGGGTAATCGCGCATGTAGCCCACGCCGCCGAAGACCTGCAGCGCGTCGGTGGTTACCTTCATCGCCATATCTGTGGCGAAGACCTTGGCCATGGCCCCTTCCTCGGTGAAGTCCTTGGCTCCGCTGTCGATGGTTTTGGCTGCAGCATAGACCAGGGCTCTTGCTGCTTCCAACTCCATAGCCATGTTGGCCAGCATGTGCTGAACGGCCTGGATGGCGGAGATCGGCTGCCCGAACTGTTCCCGCTGGCGGGCATAGGCCACCGCTGCTTCCAGGGCCCCCTGAGCGAGTCCAACTGACAGGGCACCGACACCGGGGCGGGATGCGTCCAGGGTTTTCATGGTTATAACAAACCCCTGTCCCTCTCTGCCCACCAGGTTTTCCTTGGGCACCCGGCAGTCATGGAAAACAAGCTCACGGGTAGCAGAGGCGCGGATTCCCATCTTCTGCTCCTTCTTGCCGAAGGTAAATCCCGGCGTTCCTTTTTCCACTATGAAGGCGCTAGCGCCGCGGCTGCCCCTTAACGGGTCGGTCAGCGCGATAACTGTGTAGATCTCAGCTTCACCACCATTGGTGATGAACTGCTTGGTGCCGTTGATGATGTAGTCGTCGCCATCACGGGTCGCGGTTGTCTTTATCGCAGCGGCGTCGCTACCGGCAGTGGACTCAGTCAGGCCAAAGGCGGTGAGCTTCGCTCCATCAGCGATAGCGGGTAGGTACTTCTGCTTCTGCTCGTCATTTCCGTAAAGCAGTATGGGTACGGTTCCCAGTGCGTCTGCAGCGTAGGTGAGGGCAACAGCGCAGCAGGCTCGACTCAGCTCCTCAATGGCGATACACAGGGCGAAGCTGCCCTCCCCCAGACCCTCATACTGCTCGGGTATGAAGATTCTGAACAGGTCGGAGTCGGCCATATCCTTGACTATTGCCCAGGGAAACTCCTCCTTCTCGTCCAGCTCCGCCCGCACCGGGAGTATCCTTTCCTCGGCAATCCTTCGAGCTAGACTCTTGATGAGCTTTTGCTGTTCAGTTAAGAAATACTCCAAGCTAACTCTCCTTTATAGATGATAAACTATATTGTATCCACTTTTTGAAACTTATCAAGTCTCTGTACTCGTCCAGTACATTAGTGACATGTCACCGTTCGCCCGCTTTTCCCCACCCACCCGCCCTGGGATGTATTTTCGGGGGAGGCCGACAGGTCGGCCGACACTTCGGCCCACCCCCGGACCCCCGCCAGAGGGGGATTCCCCTCCGGACTCCCCTTTATTCTCTTACCTATTGAGGCGTGCTGTACGCGCCAGATAAATCAGTGACACGATGCCGCTCGCCCGCTTTTCCCCGTCATTGCGAGGAGCCCTGGCGACGAAGCAATCCAGGGGTGGTGGCCAAATAATGAGATTGCCATGCCCCGAGGCCGACAGGTCGGCCGACACTTCGGCCCAAGTCGGGGCGCGTAATGACAGATTGGCTTTTTCTCACCCACCTGCCCTGAGATGTATTTCAAGTGGACACCCCTTTATAGCTCCTGCTTAATAGAACCTATCTATCTGAACGAGATCAGCTCCTTGGGGCGAAAGTGGTGGCTGCCTTACCAGGGTGTTCTTTCAGGGGGTTTGCTTGGCATCGGCTCGAATCAATACTTGGCGGAAAGTGGCTTACTTTGTTTTCCCGATGACCTTCACTTTGGCCCCCAATTTATCTCCCTTCACACAAGCTCCATAAGCTATTCTCACGTTGCATAAACGATTGAGCGGGGTTAACTGAATTTTTTGAACAATAGTCTGAAAAGTAGAGGCGAGCTTTTTGCAGCGCAGCTGCTAGCACGAAAAGCTTGCCTCTTATTATCTGAGTGGACTGCCATTTTAAGGGGTTAAGGTAAGGATCTTACTTGCCTCTTCGGGATGGCTGGCGATGAAGCAAAGCTCATCGTCGGTTAGCGGCAACTGGGTGTGGGCGCTGGCGAACTGCACCAGCTCCAGGATATGTTTGGCACTGTCATCGTCGGGGAGGGTGACACCGATCTTCTCGTAGACATGCCTGAACCCGGCGATACCGCCAAACTCCCCGGTGGTTATTATGCGGCCGGTGGGGATGCGTGCATCCTCCCCGCGGCCCAGGATCTCGTACTCGAAAAGCTCATAGTTGCGGCGATCCTTGAGGGCGCCATCGGCGTGGATGCCCGCCTCATGGGCGAAGATGTTGAAGCCCACCCCGGGCTGGTTTATTGGGATAGGTATGCCGAATGCATAGGAGACATATTTGGCCAGCTTGTCAGCCAACGTGAGATTGAGGGGGTCGGCGATCTCATAGTCTTGCATATCCCGGCCAAACTTGAGGGCCAGGACGCAGCTTACCAGGTCCGTCTGCCCCGCCCGCTCGCCAACCCCGTTCACTGAGGTATTGATATAGCTATCGACGCCGCCATCAAGCGCCCCTTTGGCCCCGGCGATGGCGTTGGCCACCGCCATGCCCAGGTCATTGTGGCAGTGGAGTTCAACGGGGATCTTCACCTTCTCCGCCAGGGTTTTTGTCCGCTCATAAATGCTCATCGGGGTATCGTAGCCCAGGGTGTCGCAGTACCTTATGCGGTCAGCCCCGGCCTCCTTAGCTGCCTGGGCGAACTCTATGAGATAGGCCATGTCGGTGCGCGAGGCGTCCTCAGCATTCACCCCCAGGGTATTCACCCCGTTACTCCGGGCGTAGTTTGTGGCTTCCACCATCTCGTGGATAACCTTCTCCCGGTCCAGCTTACCGCGGAACTTGTGAAGGATCATTTGATCCGATGTGGAGATGGATATGTTGAGGTCGCGCACCCCGGTGGCCAGGGAATCCTTCACATCCCCAACGATGGCGCGGCACCAGCCCTCCAGAATCAGATCTCCGAAAATCCCCTGCTCTTTTAGCTCCAGATTACCCTGAATATAGTTTCGCTCGTGTCTCACCGTGGGGAAGGAGAACTCCGATTGGTGGAGGCCCATCTCCCCCAGGTAGAAATTGAGCATGGTCTTTTGCAGCTTGGCCATGATGATGCGCGATGCTTGGACCGCATCGCGATTGGTCACATCGATGAAATATATCTTGGGCATTTGACCCTCCTTAACTGGCTTGCTAAATAATAGTGCTATATGTTAGCATACAGAGAGGTAGTTTGCAACAGCTACTTGACAGGTGGCGATGTTATCTCTATAATAACACAACTTTATATAGAACCATGATAATCGATGTCTCGCAGCAGCTTAAGGAGCCGGTAGGCTCTCATCGCCATTACCGGATCAGTGAAAGCGGCGCCCCGCCAATCTATGGGGAGGTAGATTTGCTCCGCACCGATCGCGGCATCTTTGTTAGCGGGACCCTCGATACCACGCACAAGGCGGTTTGTAGCCGGTGCCTCAGTTCCTTTGAGCAGCCCTTGACGCTGAGGATCGAGGAAGAGTATTTATCGAAAGCTGAGGAAGGCGCTTTCACCATAGGTGAGCACCAGGAGATAGACCTGAGTGAGGCGGTGCGACAGTATGCGCTTTTAGTCTTACCGATGAAGCCTCTTTGTAGTGAGGATTGCGCCGGGCTATGCCATCGTTGTGGTCACAACCTCAATCTTGGCCCTTGCGATTGCCTCACCAGCGACCTCAACCCCCGGTTCGACCTTTTTCAACTTCATGGTTGCAGAAGACATCAGGGTGACTTTGAAAAAATTCCGATTTTCTCTAATGAAGGCTTGTATCGGACGAGAAAGAGGCAGGGAAAGGATAGCCTTTCCGCTCTCAACCCTCGTCCTTTTTTAAAGGAGTCTTGAAGGGGGAGTTAGGCTTTTTATAGAGGATGGTCTAGGACGAAAGAATGGCACTGCCGAAAAAAAAGACAGCTAAAGCGCGTCAGGGGAAGCGGCGGTCGCACATGGCATTGCGCCTGCCTGCCATCGACTACTGCCCCCAGTGTCACAGCCCAAAGCTGGCACACCATGTTTGCCTCACCTGCGGCACCTATGCGGGGAGGCAAGTGCTCGAGGTAAAGGTAAAGAAGAGGGAATAACCAATGCGCACCGCATATTCAGGAGTGACCATTGGCTGAGCAAGAAGCAGCTTTGGCCTATGTTTTCCCTGGACAGGGCTCGCAGCAGGTAGGGATGGGGCGTGACCTTTATGATGCTTTTACTCAGGCCAGGGAGGTCTTTGAGGAGGCAGACGATGCGCTGGGAATTCCCCTCTCTCGAATTTGCTTTGAGGGACCCGAGGAGGAGCTAGCGCAAACCGTTAATGCCCAGCCGGCGATCCTCACCGTGAGCATCGCCTGCCTGAAAGCCGCTGCCAGCGTAGCCGGTGGCATGATCTGTCCCGCGTTTATGGCGGGGCATAGCCTTGGAGAGTATACCGCCCTGGTAGCTGCCCAGGTACTCGATTTCAAGGAAGCAGTTCGGCTCACCAGGCAAAGGGGGAGGTTGATGCAGGAGGCGGGAGAGAGGGTCCCGGGGGGCATGGCGGCGATCATCGGCCTCGATGACTTATCGGTGGAGGAGATATGCCAGGAGACCGGGGCTCAGGTCTGCAACCTGAACTCCCCCACTCAGATCGTGATCGGCGGGTCGAGGGAGACGCTGGTTCGGGCTATGGACCTGGCCAGGGCTATGGGGGCGCGATACATCACGCCGCTTAAGGTAAGCGGTGCCTTTCACTCCTCCCTTATGCAACCCGCCGCTGAGGGAATGGCTCAGCCGATCTCCCAGCTTGACTTCCGCGACCCCATCGTGCCCATTGTGGTCAATAGCACCGCTCAGCCAGTGACCACCTCCGCTGAGATTAAGCAGGAGCTCCTTCAGCAGCTCTCGAGTTGTGTCCAATGGCAGAAGAGCGTGGAGTATATGGTGGGCGCGGGAGTTTCCACCTTCATTGAGATTGGTCCCGGACAGGTGTTGCACGGGCTGATCAAAAGAATTAATCAGGAAGCGGAGATTCTAAATATCGAGGATACAAGCTCGATAAGGGTGATGAGCATCTAAACGGCCCTTCATCTCATCTGCCAGACTGATTTCGCCATTGAGTATACCTGATAGAACGATTGTCAGATGCTGTATTGTGGCTGGTGGTCCACGCTTATATCCAATGGGTAGGCGAGCTTTTTTCGTACTGGGCAGATGCTTTATATTAAACTCTGTGATTTGGTGGAGACGCATCCTTATAAAAAGCGTTTGAGGACGGGCGAAAAAGCGAAAAAATGGGAACCAGGAGAAAGGCGAGGGTTATCGCGCTTCAGGCACTCTTCGAGGTGGACTCGGTAGGCCACGATGCCGGGGAGACCGTATCGCGGCTGGTGGCAGAGGCAGCGCTGCCTGAAGATGGGGAGGTATTCGTCCGGGAGCTGGTCGATGGCGTGTTGACAAACAAGGACAGGATTGATAGCATGATTCAGACCTATGCGCCGGCCTGGCCGGTGGCGCAACTGGCGACTATCGACAGGAACATCCTGAGGCTTGCCATTTTCGAGATTTCGTTGAATAATAGGGTGCCGGTTAAGGCGGCAATTAATGAAGCCGTAGAGCTGGCCAAGACCTTTGGCAGCGAAAACTCGGCGAAATTCATAAACGGGGTTTTAGGCACCGTTAGCGCCCAATTAAGTAGATAAAGGGGGTGAAAAGGTGGCCACCGTCTTCGAAAGGCTAAAGAAGATCATCGTAGATCAGTTAGGCGTTGAGGAGCAGCAGGTGATGCCCGATATCTCCTATGTCGATGACCTGAACGCTGACTCCCTGGACCTGGTGGAGCTGATTATGGCCATCGAGGAGGAGTTCAGCGATGACAACAGGCAGATACGAATACCGGATAAGGATGCAGAGGGGATAAAGACGGTGCAGGATACCATCGATTATATTAAGGAGCTAGGGATAGAGGACGAGTAGTTAAGCAGGCTGAATTAAACTTTCGATCCCCATTCCTACGCAGGGCCGAAGTCGGCGCTCCCAGAATTAGATTTGGAATTATGCCCCGTATCTCGATTTTGTCAGCAAAAGTGAATACCCCGGTTTCGAACCTCTAAAGGATATCCCTCATCAGGCCGATTTGGGCCTCCGTATGGTGCTCAAAAGCCCTCTGGCTGGGCTGCCGCTTATTAGCGATTGCCTGGAGTTTTATAAGCCGCCTTTGGGGTGGAAGACTGTGATACTAAGGAGCTGCCCTCACATCGGGTTGCCCTCCAGCTATCTTTACCTGGGCCAAAGCCCCTTAATTTGTTGCTATTACTTATGAGAAAGCCACTCGATAATGTTCAAGAAAAACGACTGGTTATCAGCACGACCAATATGGTTGTCCTCAAAAGAATGCTGGTGCGAACCGGTCACAACAATAACACGTCCACCCATATGTTCGGCCGCTGCTGCTAGTGGGGGGCTATAACTATAGTATTCGCTATAGGCATCAGGTTCCCCTTGCACAATCACCTGAGTATTGTCGTCGGTTATTGTCAAAGATGGTAAGTATTTATACTCAGCGTCGATAAATTTTAGCAGAGACACGGAGCGAGTGGTCGAATGTTCAGATATGACGCTAGTGGAAATACCCCTAATACCCCACTCACTCCATAGATGGGTATTGTCTTTCACATCATCATCATTAATCTGTATTCCATAGAGAGGTAAAAGCATGGAGTTATAGTTAGACCTGTTATCATCGTATGGTCGATTGTCCTGGATGGCGAACAATGCGCTTCCTCCTGCTTTAATCCAATCCACTATCAAGGCCATCTCATTATAAGAAAGACGGTCATCATCAAGGTCCCCAATAAACAAGATACCATAGTCTGCGAGCAAGCTTCTATATATCCCTCTATTTCCACAATCAAGCACATTGTAGCCCTCTGCCTGCAACATATTTATAGCCTGACCCCAATCAGGCAAGTACCCACAAAGCCAGAGAACGTGTTGATACGAACCAACAGTTGGTGGAGTAGAAGTTGGAGTAGGTGTAGGTGTAGGTGTAGGTGTGGGTGTTGGAGTTGGTGTTGGCTCTCCATCTCCCCCACATGCCAATCCTGACACCATCATTACGCCCAGAAGCAATACGACAGCGATTCTTGCGATTTTCATTGGCTACCCCCGCGCTCTTATGTTGGTGAGCATACTCCGGGGAGCTTTGCCTGTCAAGCAATGGCAGGGGTAAGACTTGGGCAGGTGGGAAAGCCTAGATATGGTGCAGCGATATACTCGCTTTGTCAGCTTTAATGATAGCTTGAAATTTTATAAGCCGCCATTGGGTTGAAAACGCAGCTATACTGGGGAGCTTTTGATAAGATATTTAGCTCCCTTAGCTTCATAGCTATTCGATGTATCGAAGTTATTCTTAGAAGAATGAGGAATGGCTTCAACGCTTTGGCAAAAACGTGCGCCGCTTGCGGATTACATGATGGAAAGTGCGTCATCATTCTCGATGGCAAGCTATCGCTGTTTCTCCAATCCTTTTAGACCCAGGTTGGCGAAGAAGTCCAAAGCGCCTCCTACGACGGCAAGCCCCAGACATGAAAAGAAAGCGGGAGGCTTACTTCCGAAAACCAGGGTAAATTCCATATCTTGCAGGATATGGTTAAGCGGTCCGAGGATGAGTGCCATGCCAACCATGCCTGAAACGCTCAGGAAAAGCCCAAATCCCCTAATAACCGTGAAACCGATTTCTTTTCCGCTTGGAATAATTGACTTCAAACCTGTTTTCTCGCTCATGTTTTCCTACCCCCTATCACCTGCTATCTTGTGGTAGTGATGATACTGCTGGGGGCACAGCCTGTCAATGCTATGGGCTAATAAGAGAGGAGCCACCCATTCTCGGGTAGCTCCCATAATCTGCCTGGGTGTCTTCTCATCTCCTTGCCTACCGACTTTTCGTCCGTAATATCATCGACCTGAGCACCTTGTCATGGTGTATGGCCCACCTGTCGCCCTTACGGCTATGTCGCAGATAGCGTTCCCTAAGTTGGCAGGTTCTGTCCCTTGGCCTATAATCTGTTGGCATCGTACTCCTTCTCTCCAAATCCGCCTGGCTGAGTTACGTGTGCGGAAAGAGTACATCGGGGCTCGCTGTTTGTCAACCTGTGCAGCATTGGGGAGGGCCGGGCCTCAGGTGGTTGCTGATGAAAAGGGGAGCCTTATTAGGATTTAAAAATAAGTCTCCAGTGCTGTGGGGATATGTCTTCCTTAAATTGTTTAAGGCAATTCCTAAGTTGCATAAAGCAGTCAACTGAAAGTGAACTCATCCTACGTATCCTTTTCGACAAAGCACCTTGTACAAGTTCTTCTGCAGATATTTCGAAAATCTGTGGCAGTTGAATATATGTGTCGCGTGGGAAGCACTCCTGCCAATCTAGGGGTACGAAGAATACATTCTTTTCTGGATTACAGCCTTCCCTAGATCCTTCATACCGTTTTGGTTGGGATGTGGTCTTCAGAACGAGACAAGGTGAGTTGATATCCACCCTATTCAAGGTGACGAAGAGTTTATCTCCCGTCGCGCCATCTTCAAATCGAAAGTTTTTGTAGTAGAGAACTTGCCCAGGTTGTGGCATTGCATTGTAGTTGAATCACTTAGTCGGACTGAGACCAAAGTTGCGTACAGCTTCGAAGTGTTCCTTTAGTGATTCTTGTGCATCGTCTAAGCTAACTTCTGACTTTTCGTCGATGCTGAGGAGGTAATCTATGGGTTTATTTTTACCACTCTTTTTTATTGTGATATCCCAAGGCTGTCTGGGCAGATGGGTAACTTCCGATATGTCCCGAGCTCTAGCCTCTTTATAAACGAAAGCTAACTCTTCTAAGATTTTTATTTCCCTAGGTGTAAACACAGACAAATCGGGCTCTTCTATGGCTCGAACTTCGATTTCCCTGTAGCTCGGAGCAAAGTCATCCGTCTTTGGTATCAGTGCCACTTTGCCCTTAAAATCCTCAGGTACATTACCATCTTTTATTTCTAACCAGAAATCCCTCGGTACTGGTCCCCTCTCAAATGTGAAATACTCTAACCCAATGGAAGGATACCCTGCCTGCTTGAAGTGCATAAAATCAAGAAAATAAAGAAGTTTTGAGAGTTTGCTCAAATTCACACGCTTGGTGTTCCCTGCAAAAAACAGCACGGCATTGAGTAGTTTCCTTCTATAGATGTTGTTCTGCATTTCTTACAGCCCTAAGATATTATACTACTACTTGTCAAGAGGAACTTGTGCTACCAACCCCAATCGAACGGAACCGCCTTGGGCAGAGCCGGGCATCAGGTGGTCGAGGATGAAAAGGGAGCCTGATTGCGATTCCACCTCTCTTTTTTACCGAGTTAGCGGCGCGGGGAGGATTTGATGCCGAACCATCAGGGGCCATTTCTGCCCCGCGCTACCGCTCCAATTTCCCCTCAAACGTACCAAATTTGAATAAATTAGCCCCTTAAACTATTAAACTATGACACAATTAGCCAATGGTGAAAATAGCCCAGAATGAGCTGCTAGAGGGGATACATTATTGTGTCTCTTAAGATTTTTGTAAAGCTTGATGAAGTCGGGGAGATCAGTGCCTTGGGTTGGTATGTGATAACCTGACCGATCGTAACCCTATAATATATGAATATATGAGATTCGCTTCTTTGGTATTGGGGGATAACATTTTCATGGGTAGGCGAGAGCATCCGCTCTCGCCTTACGATAATGGGTCAGAGCAGATGCTCCGACCTACCGTTCCTCGATACTGAGGTATATTAACCTCCCATTCTTATTTGTACTTTGAACAGGCGTCTCCACCATGACCTGCGTGGAGCAGTCAATAACCTAACCTGGTTCTCCAGAGAACGTATGCGCTCTTGCGCCGCGCCCAGTTGACCGGCAAGCTGTAGGTTTCTTTCTTGTAGCTCCCTGATCATGTCTATACCCTGGGTAGTGCCTTTGTCCAGGGGTTTTTGGGCTGCCAGGCTGGGTGGAATTTCCAGGATGCGGTATTCGCTTCCGTACTTGCCAGCGTAAAGCTCAGCGGGGAGCTTGCCGTCCTTGACAAGCCGCCTCACCGTTTTTGGGGATACCCCGATTGCGGATGCGGCTTCTTTTATGGATAGGCCATGGTTTGACATCGGTATTGGCTAAGGGTATACCCAGGGCAAGGGTTTTGTCAAGGGGATGTTAAAATGATTCGATTATTACTGTTGGATAAGGAATTTCTCTGCGGAAATGGCAGCGGTAGCTCCATCCCCGGCGGCGGTGATGGCTTGTCGTGAGGAGTTTTTGCGGATATCGCCCGCAGCAAAGATCCCCTTTATCTCTGTTTCCATCCGCTCGTCGGTGGGAATGCGTCCCTCTTCATCCAGGGCAATGAGCTTCCCAATGCAATCGGTATTAGGGTGTTGTCCCACATAGATAAAGGCCGCTGATGCCTCTATGGTCGAGGTGGAGCCGGTTTTTACATTGCGCACCCTGAGCCCGGTGACCCGATCATTGCCCAGGATCTCCTCGACCACCGTGTCCCAGAGGAACGACATTTTTTTATTGGCGAAGGCTCTCTCCTGTAGGAGCCTTGAGGCGCGAAGCTGATCGCGGCGGTGAATCAGGATCACCTCGGAGGCAAATCTGGTGAGCAGGATCCCCTCCTCCACCGCTGAGTCTCCGCCACCGATCACGGCCACCACCCGATCCTTAAATAAGGGGCCATCGCAGGTGGCACAATAGGACACCCCTCTGCCGGTGAGCCGTTCCTCCCCGGGCACGCCAAGCCGGTTGAATTCGGCGCCGGTGGCAATGATCACCGCGTTTGCCAAATAGTCGCCCTCGGTGGTTTCAATCACAGTTCCTCCCATGGCGAGTGCGATCCCGTAAACCTCGGCAGCGAGGGTCTCCAGGCCATATTCTGTGGCCTGCCGGTGCATGAGCTCGCCAAGCTCCAGTCCCGAGATACCATCGGGGAAGCCGGGGTAGTTTTCCACGTGCGCGGCATTGGCGATCTGACCGCCAAAGATGCCCTTTTCAATAAGCAGGGTGCGCAGCCTGGCCCTGGAGGCATAGAGCCCTGCGCTCAAGCCCGCCGGCCCTCCCCCGATAATGATCACCTCATAGGTGTCACCCATAGCCAGCCTCGCAGTGTGCCGCTAATTGGTGCTTAGGATTTCGTCTAAAGCCTTCTTGAGCTCGGCTTTAGGTCTGAAGCCAACGATCTGGCTCATCGGCTTGCCATCTTTAAACAGAATCATGGTGGGGATCGAGGAAATGCCATACTTGGTGGCATTCTGGGGGGCCTCATCAACATTTAGTCTGACAATGCCTAACCTCCCCTTATACTCTTCTGTCAGGTCATCCAGTATCGGGGCCACCGCTTTGCATGGGGCGCACCAAGGGGCCCAAAAATCCACCAGTATCGGCGTTTCCGCCTGAAGCACCGTTTGGTCAAAGGTGTTGTCATCAATATCCACTGGTTTTTCCATAACTACCCCTTTCCGTTAGCTAATCCCCTTCTTAATCGCCTCCACCACCCCCTGCTCCACCGCCCGTTTCGCCATGAAGACGGCGCTCTTAATTGCCTTGGCCTCGCTGTGCCCGTGGGCGATGATCACATTCCCATTTACCCCCAGGAGGGGCACCCCACCGTGCTCGGCGGAATCCAGGGCCTGGATCGCAGTGCGAATGCTACGCTCCACGATCATCCTGAACAAGGGTAATCGTGCGAGCTCCTGGCGCAGCGACTGGATTACCATCTCCCCGATCCCCTCGCCAGTCTTAAGCACCACATTGCCGGTGAAACCATCGGTGACGATCACGTCAGCGACACTGCGGGGGATATCATTTCCCTCCACGTTGCCAACGAAGTTCAGGCCGGTGTCTTTCAGCAGCTGGTGGGTCTCGCGCACCAGAAGGTTCCCCTTGTTCTCTTCCACCCCGTTTGAGAGGAGGCCAATTCGCGGGCGTGTCAGTCCGAAAATTCTTTCCATATAAACGCTGCCCATTTGAGCAAATTGAACCAGCTGGCTCGGTTTGCAATCGGCGTTGGCTCCTAAATCGATCAGGAGCACGGAGTGCCAGGGGAGGATAAAGAGGAAGCCCAGGGCAGGGCGCTCAATCCCCTCGATACGCTTTAGGGTAAGCGTGGCGGCGGCCATTACCGCCCCACTATTGCCTGCCGAGACAAAGGCGGAGGCATTGCCATTTTTTAGGAGGTTTATGCCCACTACAATGGATGAATCCTGCTTCTCGCGCACCGCCTGAGCGGGGTGATCCTCAAACTCCACCACCTCACTGGCATCAGCAATGGAGATATCAGAGCGATGATCTTTTAGCTCCGCCGCAATGGCGCTCCGTTTGCCTACCAGCACCACCTCTACCCCCAGATCCCGGGCAGCCGCTACTGCTCCCCGCACCACCTCTCGGGGAGCATTTTCCCCTCCCATAGCATCCAACGCGATTCTCATCTTAAGTGCTCTCGCTTTCCCATAGGTCGCATCGCCCACCCCATCGGGCAAGCACCTTGCCCTCCCCGAAGACCTGAGAGATCTCACACACACTGGGGCAGGCCTTGCATTCGAAGGAGGAGGTGCGAAAATTGGCTTCCGCCATCGTGAACCCTTTGAACCTCGTCCCGTTGCCCCCAATCGCCATCTCCTCATGGGTAAGAAGCGCTACCCCAATAGCCCCCAGCACCTCATGGTGGGGGGGCACGATTACCTGGGTACCCAGTGTTTCCTCGAAAGCCCTCACCATGCCCTGGTTAAAGGCGACACCCCCCTGAAACACGATGGGGGGCCGAATCTCCATCCCCAGGCCGACATTGTTCAGGAAATTTCGTACCAGGGCCTGGCAAAGGCCGTAGGCAATATCCTCGATGTGGTGCCCCATTTGCTGCTTATGGATCATGTCCGACTCGGCGAATACGGTGCATCGCCCGGCGATGCGCACCGACTTTTTACTCTGAAGCGCCTCCTTGCTGAAATCCTCGATCTGCATATTCAGGCGTTGCGCTTGCTGATCGAGGAAGCTTCCCGTGCCCGCAGCGCAAACCGTGTTCATCCCAAAGTCGGTAACGATGCCCTCTCTAATCATGATAATCTTTGAGTCCTGCCCCCCGATCTCGATAACGGTCTGCACATCGGGGACGAAGTGAACTGCGGCCACCGCCTGGGCGCTGATCTCGTTCTTGACCACATCAGCGCTCACCATCACCCCTGCCAGATAGCGGGCGCTCCCCGTGGTGCCCACGCCTTTAATCTGGGCCTCCGCAGGTAGCCTTGTCGCCAGCTCCTTAAGGCCCTGCTGGATCATGGCGATGGGCCTGCCTTGGGTGTGCAGATAGAGGGAGGCAACGAGCCGGTCCTCCTCATCGAGTGCCGCAAGCTTGGTGGTCACCGAGCCCACATCGATGCCTAAGTACATCCCGTTATTTGGCGGCAAAAAACTCCTCCTTGATCCTGGTTATTATCCCCGGCTGGCCAACCAGGTCCACCACTGTCATTGCCAGGGCTTTCGCCCCATCGAAGAGCCCGCGATTTCCCTCCGCAGTGGCCGCTGCCGCGGCGAACTCCGGGGAGTGGATCACAACATCCAGTGGGGCGATGGCTACCATAGGGTGAATGGTGGGCACCAACGCGCTCACATTGCCCGCGTCGCTAGAGCCAAGCGCTGTCTCTAAGGGGGGGCTTAAATTGCGTCCCAGGGTCTCCATATTCTTGGTGAATACCTCTGCCAGAGCAAAGTTGGTCTTGAGCGGGGCGTAGTATGCCGTCCACGTGTACTTCAGGCGAGCCCCCGTAGCCAGAGATGCTGCCTTAAAGCAGTTTAGCACTTTCTTCCTCAATTCATCAAGGTATATCTTGTCCTCGGCGCGCACCAAGAAGCTGCCCGCAGTGTAGGCAGGCACGATATTTGCCGCCTCGCCCCCCTGGGTGATGATGCCGTGGATACGTGCCTGCTCCCTGATATGCTGCCTGAGAGAATTGATCCCGTTAAAGGCCTGGATCATCGCTTCCAGGGCATTTATCCCTTCCTGGGGATAGGCGGCGGCGTGGGCCGCTTTGCCCTTAAACTCCACCTCCAGACCGATGCAGGCCAGGGCTTTGATGCTTGACATGTCTACCACGCTGGGGTGCACGATCATGGCGGCATCTATATCTTCGAAGGCGCCCCTTTCCGCCATGATCACCTTGCCCCCATAAAGCTCCTCGGCGGGGGTGCCGATAACGACCACGCTACCTCCCGCCTCGTCGATGGCACCCCTTAAGGCGACGGCGGCGCCCACCGCAGCGGTAGCGATTATGTTGTGGCCGCAGGCGTGTCCCACCTTGGGCAGGGCATCGTATTCCGCAAGAAGGGCGATGGTCGGTTTCCCCGAGCCATAGCTCCCGCGAAAAGCGGTGGCCAGCTGGCAAAACCCCTTTTCGACCTTAAAACCGTTTCTCTCCAGATACTCCGTCAGCCAACCGGATGCCTTTACCTCTTGGAAACCGAGCTCGGGGTTTTGGTGAATCCTCAGGCTTAGCTCAATAAGCTCCTCCCGGTGAGCATCCACCCCCCCGGTCGCCATCGCTTTCAGCTTCTCTATATCCAATTTTTCGCCTTTAACCCACGTTCTTTTTGAACCATCGCCTTGATATTAGAGATCGGCTTCTGGTAACTGAGCGACCAGAACGAAATACCCTCGGCGATTATTATAAACCCATGAAGCAGACATTTCTAGCTCCAATGACGGACCTGGTGTTGTATAATTACAAAAGATGGTGAATCTCATAGATCGCTATCGCGGATGTCTGGTGGGGCTTGCTGTGGGCGATGCCCTGGGAGCCCCCGTGGAGGGGATGGGGAGGGAGGAGATCGCGCGGCGATACGGTCGGGTGAGGGAGCTTCTTGGCGGAGGCTGGCTGGGGCTGGGACCCGGGGAGTGGACCGATGACACGGCGATGATGCTCTGCATCGCCCGCAGCATCGTGGAAAAGGGGCGCTTTGACCCTGAGGATGTATCCCTAAAATTTCTCGGCTGGTTTCGGGCCGGGGCTTTGGGGATCGGGCGCACTACCTGGGTCGCCCTTGAGGCATTGCGGGGCGGCGCCTCTTGGCAGGATGCGGGGCGGATGGCCCACCAGAGGCTGGGAGGACTCTCTGCGGGCAATGGCAGTATCATGCGCTGCGCCCCTATAGCACTCCTCGATGCCAAAAACCACGAGAGGTTGATAAAAGAGAGCATAGATAGCTCCCTGATCACCCATTGGGACCCTAGGGCTTGCTGGGGGGCGGTGGCGCTAAACCTGGCGATCGCCCACCTACTTTATGGAGATAAGGCTACCCTTATTGACAAAGTCGTAGCTAAAATTAAACAACCCGATGTTAGAGGGGCGTTGGATAAGGTCGAAAAAATGAGGATGGCGGACCTGGTGCCCTCGGGCTTTGTCTTGGACACCCTTCAGGCTGCCCTCTGGTGCTTCTTGAATACCTCCTCCTTTGAGGATGCCCTGGTATCTGCGGTGAACCTGGGGGGCGATACCGATACCATCGGGGCGGTATGTGGCGCCCTCTCCGGAGCCTGGTATGGTCTGGAGAACATACCCTCCAGGTGGCAGCAGCAGCTTGCGGGTAGGCTGGAGGTCATCGAGCTGGCTACTAAGATTTACGAGCTGGCGCAATCTACATCTTCAACTCGCGGAGCCTCTGGGAGAAGCGAATCAGGTCATCGCGCAGGATCATCCCGATAAGCCTCCCCTCCTTTACCACAGCCACCAGCTCCAGATTCTCCTCATCCATTCTCTCGAGGATGCTGAGGGCCTCATCAGAGGGCTGCACTTTTTTCAGATTTTCCACGGGGGTCATCGCCTGCCCGGTGGTGGTGAGGTCCCAGTGCTCCCGGGGTACCTCCTTGACCTGTTGCATGGTAAGTGACCCGACCACCCTATCTCCATCGGTAACCAGGAAGCACTGGCTTGAGGTAGTGAGCAGCGTCCCGTTTACCAGTTCCCTGATGGTGAGGTGGCGCGGAACGCGGGGAAAATCTCTGGTCATCACATCTTGAGCGGTGAACCCCTTTAGGGAGTCTCGCAGCGTGCTCTGGCGGTAGGTCATGCGGGCTGCGCTGTGGAGGAAAAACCCGAGAAATATGAACCACAGGCCATCAAGCCAGCCCAGGAGGATAAGGATGATGATGCCACTGAGGATAAGTAAATAGGAGACCCCATAGCCCGACATCGTGGCAATTCGCGTTGCTCGCATATAGTTTCCCGTGACCAGCCAGATGATGGAGCGCAGCACCCTACCGCCATCGAGGGGGAAGCCGGGTATCATGTTGAAGATGGCGAGGATACCGTTGATGAAGGCAAGCCACCCGGTTAAGGCTGCCACATACTCGTTGCCGCTACTTAACAGGGAAATGCCATAGAATATACCGGCGAGCGCTATGCTACACAGTGGCCCGGCGGCAGCCATTCTTAGCTCGGTGGTGGGGCGAGAGGCCTCTTTTCCGATGTGAGCAATGCCACCGAAAAAGAAAAGGGTGATGCTCTTTGCCGGGATGCCCTCTCTCCTGCCCACCAGGCTATGAGCCAGCTCATGGGCCAGAACCGAGGCGAAGAAGAGAAGGCTGGTAATGATGCCCACCATCCAGTAATAGCCTGTTGACCAGTCATAGCCGCTGGGGAAAACGGATAAGGAGAGGAGCACCGTGATGAAGATAAAGATGAGAAACCAGCTATAGTCCAGCCGGAAGGGGATGCCAAAGATCTTGCCCAGTTGAATCGATTTACCCACTTCTCACCCTTACCCACGTTCCGTAGTTCACATTACAGCAACGGGCAATTAGTGTCAATGAGCTTTACTAAGCAATCGCCTTGAAATTAGAGGTCGGCTTCCTGTAGAGGAGTGTCTTGGACGAAAAAGTGTCAATTTTCTGTACTCGTCCAGTACATTAGTGAAGCGTCACCGTTCGCCTATTGTGGTTGTCATCTCGAGTGAAGCGAATCAATCTTACCTTTTCCCACCCACCCGCTTTTCCCCGTCATTGCGAGGGGCCCTGGTGACGAAGCAATCCCGGGGGTGGTGGCCAAACAATGAGATTGCCGCGCCTTCGGCTCGCAACGTACTATGAGGTTTCTGTCAATGGCCCTGGCAAATTGTTTCATTGTATTAATCTTGAGATTCCGAAACAAGTTCGGAATGACAGAGGCATTCTGAATGGCATAGGCATTCGGAGACATATCGACCGCTTTTTCCGGCATATCACGCCATCAACCTTTAAAATCTGGCTCAATATAGCTGATTTCTTCCACCTTGTCCTGCTGAACTTGTTTCAGCATCCCATGGGTAGCCTAGAGCATCGGCTCTAGGTGTTGTTGGAGCGGATGCTCCAACCTATCCATAAACACATGCCCCCTCCGCTTTGCGAGAGTCCGACTTATCGGACTATATAGGCCGAAGCGTCGGCCGACCTGTCGGCCTCGGGGGACTCCCCTTTATAGCTCCTGCTTAATAGAACCTATGGTGTAGCATGGATGTGTTCTACTCCACTCGTCCTCGCGGTTGATTTATCGCAAAGCGTCTCACATTGATAAGTGAAGCGAAATCCAGGATACCAAGTAACAACTATCTATCTGAACGAGATCATTTTCCGATCTTAACCCGCGTTCTTTAAGTAAGCTATCCTCGCATTACATTAGTCGATAATGGTCGATTAGTGTCGATGGGCTTTGGGACAATAACTTTAAAAGCGGAGGCAAGCTTTTTGCAGAGGTTTGTCTAGGATAAAAAACCGATGAGCTTATAGGCTAGCTTGGCGGCGAGAAAAGCACAGGATGAGGGCCCCTCCCTGGGGCAGAGCTCCACCAGGTCGCAGCCCACGATGCGTCTTTGCTCCGCCACCCGCCGCAATACCCTCAATATTTCATGCCAGCTAATGCCCCCAGGCTCCGGGGTGCACACCGCTGACATAATCGACGGATCGAGGACATCAAGGTCAATGGTGATATAAACATCCGCGGTCAGGGCGGAGACGATCCCTTCTTCATCTAAAGGAAGGCCCTGAGCGAAAAAGGGGTGCATTTGATTGAGGGTAAGGAAGCGGTGCTCCTCCTGGCTCAGGCTGCGAATGCCCACCTGAACAATGGGGCAGCACTCCAGCACCCTCCTCATCACACAGGCGTGGCTATATTTTGAATCCTCATACTCATCTCGGAGGTCGGCATGGGCGTCCAGTTGCAATACCGAGAGGCCATCGAACCGCTCCCTAAAGGCTCTCACCATGCCCACGGTGAGCGAGTGCTCCCCACCGAGCATTACCACAAACTTACCTTTTTGAGCCAGGTCGCTTGCTACTTCATAAACGCGCGCCACGGTCTCTTCTGGACCCCTCATAGAAGGCTGGAGTTCAGGGAGGGTATGAATCCCCACCAGGTAGCTCTCCCGGTCAAGCTCATGGTCATAGAGCTCCAGGTATCGGGAGGCATCGATGATGGCCATGGGGCCATCCCTGGAGCCGCTCCTCCAGTCGGTGGTGCTGTCGTAGGGGACAGGGAGGATCACCACTTTCGATGTTTCGAAGTCGGCATATTGGGGGGGGAGGGAGGCGAAGTTTCGCTGGGGGTAAAAAAGTTCCTTGTTCATCGGATGGTCAATTCTTTTCCTAAGGTGAAGGAGGGCTTCTTTCTATTCTCGATTATCTTGGCGGAGCTTTCGCTGAGGGCACTTACCATGATGGGAAGGGCGATGGTGGCATCGGAGTTTATGGTAACGGTAGCCGCATCAGGGGTGATCTTCCGCCAGGAGCGTGCCTCCTCGAAGGTGCAGCCACTCAGTCCTCCCCATTGTGGGGAGTCGGTAGTAACCTGGATGGCGTATTGGTGCCCCTTAAGCTCCCTGCCGAAGATATCGCCACAAAGCTCCACCTGCTGGATGAAATTCTTCGGCGTCCCTCCGCCGATGAAGATTACCCCTGTGGAGGGAGCGGAGCAGGAGATCTGGATCATCTCCACCACATCCTTAATCACATCGAAGAGGAGGTGGCTTTCCCCTTTCACCCGCGCCGCAGCGAGCGCCGTGCCAAATACGCTATCCCCCGGGGCGGGGCAGTAGATAGGGAGGTTGGCTTTGGCCGCAGCGGTGAGCATCCCCGCCTCCTTCCCCTGGCTGGAGAGCGCTTTGCCTAATAGAAAGAAAAACTCCCTGGTGGTATAGGCTCGGTTCGTTTCCAGAGAGGAGGAGAAATCTATGACAAACCTCTCGGTCTGGTCGAATTCCTCCGCCGAGAGGAATGTATCATAGATTCGATAGATTTTTAAGCTCGCCAGCTCTTGGTCATCGGTGCAACTATCGCCCTGCCAGTGGGATCCTCCCAAACTCTCGTGGAGGTCATGAAAGAGATTGGCGGCGGTCGATACCAGGCAGTCGATGAGGCGATTCTGGATGAGGTAGACCATAACCTGGCGCATCCCCGCCGGCACCATGGCGCCGGCGAGCCCCAGGAGGATGGTGCGTTCCCCGGCGAGCATCTGCGACCATATTTCCACGCCGCGCGCTAGGTTTCTTGCCTGGAAGGATGTCCCCGCCATCCGCTGCACCAGTTCGGATACAGAGCATCCCTGGGATATGGGGAAAGGGGTGATCGGCTTTTCATATTTGCGCACTTTTTCGAACTCTACGTAGCATGACTCTTTGGCCAAATGCTACGATGTCTGGTTAAACTCCATCTACGTCGAAAAGGGCGGCTAATTTTTAGAACTCAAGGTGGCGCGACTGCTTAGCCTCACGCTACAATATCCAGTTGCTCTCCATCTTCCCCGGACGGGGCTAATAAGCTAGACCGCTTTCAAGTCCGCCGTTTCCATATGGGAGTATTCCAACCCCCTGTTGAGGAGGCAACTCTTTATTTCGGTGAATTCAAATCTGTCCTTGAGTTCCCTGATCGCTTGCTCTGAGTCAAAGTCCTTACAGGAGAAAATATCTATATTGACATAACGTCTTTCGGGGAAGGTGTGGATGCTGATATGGCTCTCCGCGATAAGCACGAAGCCCGATATCCCCCAATCCTCGGGTTTTGAGCCGATGTATTTGAAGACCCGTGGCGGTTCCACCTTAGTCATCCCGATCTGGGATGGGTAGTGGTCCAAGAGCTCGTAGATCAGGTCTTCACTCTCCAGCGTCTTGCGATTGGCCCCAAAACCATCGATAATCAGGTGCATCTCACCCCCCTTTCTCTTTTCGCTCTTAACCCATGTTCTTTTTGAACAAAAACCTCACAGGTAGAGGGCGGCTTTCTGTAGCTTTAGCGACTAGTACAAATAAACAAAATACAACCACCCCCCCAGCTACTGGAGGAAGTGGAGTTTATATAGATTGTCAAGTCGCAACTATTGCTTCGCTGCTTCGATAAGCTTACCCTCGTACCACTTGTCCAGGTCTTCTTTCCTGATGCGATAGGCTTTGCCAATCTTTGCCGCAGGAAGCTTCCGATCGCGACACCACCGTTGAATAGTGGGCCTACTCACCTTCAGGATTCTGGTCATCTCCTCCACAGACAATAATTCATCTTCGTCCACAAAGAACCAGTCCCCCTTCTTTGCCCCGAATATCGGGACACCAACATTTTGGCGATAATAGCACACTTTTCAGCACAATGCAATGCTTTTACGCACTTGCTTTTTTCCGCCGATACACTATCAGCCAGATTGCCAATGCCAGCGCTATGGATATAATGATCGCAATCGCAACCCAGGTTCCTGTACCCAAGCCAGCCGCTGTGGAATGCTCCGCCGTTGCGGTTGGGGTGGGTGTTAGTGTAGGCGTGGGAGACTCATCTCCTGGGATATACTTGAGCGTGCCCATAGGCTGGTCTAGGTCTTGGGGAAGGTAATTACGGAAATTAACCCACCCAAAAAGAAATGGGATCTCAACCTTATCGAGTTTACCTATAATATCGTAATCGCCCGATTCACTTTGATCCGGGAATTGCAGATATATAACCTCGCTTATATCGATCGTATCACCTAGCTTATCAGGAAAGGGCTTTACAGTTGTGGTATAGCTAGAATTTAGCGTCACGGTGGTGCCACTTACCCTATGTTCGGCTATGACATGGCCGGTAATCCTGGCTTCACTTACCGACATTGGTAAGTCTTTTGTGCAGCTAGCGCGGCCCTGGATGGTAGCAGTAAAAACTTCGTCACCGTGAATCTCTGTCTTACTGAAGCTGACCGGTTCATAGCTGATCTGGAAATATTCCTCGACACTTTGGGCTGCGGCCGGGGGGGAGCTTGTAAGGCAAAGGAGTATTGCCAAAACCAAGGCAATTACCACATGCCAGATAAACCCTAGCCTAATGAAATCCTGTCTCATTGGAAATTCCCCGTATTAAACCTCGCGGGTCGCGACAAGCCTACCGCCTTCGATTGCTCACCGAATATTGGTGGTGAGCTCGCTATAGCCCAATTAAATAAGAGTGCGGCTATTTCATGGAAAGCAACGTTCGTCTCAGTTCTTTCGCACCTAGCGCGTCTGTTAAGGGATGCATCAGATTGAACGGGTGACTATTTCATGGAGACCAACGTTCGTCTCAGTTCGAAGAGGGCGTGGTAGGCGGCGCGGCGCTTCACCTGGTGGCGTAACGGGGGGTAATGGCCAAAAACAAGCCTTGTCTCCCTCCCATCGTCGATGGCGATGTGGACTGTGCCGATAGGCTTCCCCTCCATTTCGTCCGGGCCGGCCACGCCGGTGATGCCCACCCCGATGTCGGCCCCCAGCAGCTCCCGTGCCGCCCTGGCCATGTCCCCCGCCACCTCGGGGCTGATGGCGCCATGCTGGGCGATGAGCGCGGTGCTTACCCCGTAGGAGAGCTTAGCCTCGTTTGTATAGGCGACCAGCCCTCCTTTGAAGTATTTGGAACTTCCGGGAACATCGGTTATGGTATTAGCGAGTAGTCCCCCGGTGCACGATTCCATAGTGGCCAGGGTAAGCCCCTTTTCCACAAGGAGCATGCCCACCAGCCCCTCCAGGGTTTCCTCGTCGCTGCCCCAGATGATATCGCCGAGAAGGGAGCGGATCTCGGTTTCCCTTTTAGCGATCATCTCCTCCGCCTCATACCTCGTTACGGCTTTGGCGGTAAGGCGCAGGTGAATGCCGTCGGTCTTGGCGTATACGGCAAGCGTTGGGTTGTCGGATGAGAGGAGGGGTTTTACCACCTCGGCGACGCCCGATTCGGTCATACCCAGGGTCTTTATAGTACGTGACAGAATGACCTCGCCTCGCAGCATCTCCTTCAGCCTCCCCGCTACATCCGTCTCCCACATGTGCCGCATCTCCGATGGCGGGCCGGGCATGGCGATCAAGATTTTAGGTTCTCCCCGCTCCTCTCGCCCTTTCTCCACCCACCAGCCGGGTGCGGTGCCTGATGGGTTGGGGATCGCCTGGGCCGAGGGGATGAGGGTGGCCTGCTTGATATTGCTTTCGGGCATGTGGAAGCCGCGGCGAGCGAAAAGCTCCCTGATGCCGCGCTCCAGCTCCGCGTCCACGCTCAGCTCCTCGCCAAGCATCGCGGCGATGGCCTCGCGGGTGAGGTCGTCCTCGGTGGGGCCCAGGCCCCCGGTAGTGAGCACGATATCGGAACGGCCCCAGGCACGCTCCAGGCACTCCCTCAACCTATCTAGGTTATCGCCCACCTGGGTGACCCACAGCAGGTCGATCCCCAGTAGCGGCAATTGTGAGGCGAGGTAGGAGGCATTGGTATCGGTAATCTCTCCCAGAAGGAGCTCGGTGCCGATGGAGACTATTTCGGCCTTCATCCATCCCTCTACGATACAGCGACCTTTTGAAGGATTTGCGCGGCAACCTCCGCCGCCCGCTTCCCCGAAAGCAGCATACCCCCGAAGGTGGGGCCCATCCGGGGCAGCCCGTAGATTGTGGCCACCGCCATACCGCAGACCACCAGCCCGGGGTGTACCTCACCGGTATGTTCCACCACTGCGTCCTCCGACCCCGCGATCCAGAGGGCCCCCTCGCCTTTCGTCTTGATTAACTCCCTCTGCTCCAGCTTTTTGACCACGCTGGCATCGTGGCCGGTGGCATCGATCACCACCTTTGATTCCAGGGGCACCGGGTCGAGGGCAGCGATCTCCCGTGGCAGGTAAGCGATGGGGCTCCAGTTGACCACCACCCCTGCCATCCGGTTATCATCCCGGAGGATGACATCCTCAAGGAGGGTCAGGGACAAAAATTTCACCCCCGCATCGCAGGCTGCGGCGATGAGACTAGCGCAGGCATGGGGGGCATCGGCAGTATACAGCCCCTCGCTGGCCTTCTCATAGGGGACCCCCAGCTCATCGAGAACCTGCTGCGCTGGTGCTCTAATGGTGAGCTTATTCATGAAATATCCCCCGATCCAGAATCCACCGCCCAGGTAGTTGTTCCGCTCCACAATGAGGACCTTGATCCCTCTTATGCCGAGCTCCTTTCCCGCCATGAGCCCGCTGGGCCCGCCGCCCACGATAATCACATCGCTATCTGTATAATCCTCAAGCTGGCGGAGAAAGCTATTGATGATGGCCCTGGTAACGTCCTTCTCCGCTATCGGATGGAATATGGTCATTAAGTTTCTCCTTTCACTGTGGCTAGCACTTTACTGATTTAACACCCAGGAAGTCTGACGTCAGTTTCATGGCGCAGAGTTCGCCGCACATGCTGCAGGCATCCCCTGAAGTGGCATGTTGCCGGTGTAACCGGCGCGCTTTTTTGGGGTCCAGGCCCAGTCTCACCTGTTCCTCCCAGTCCAGGTTCTTGCGCGCTACGGACATCCTCCGGTCCTGTTCCCAGGCGCCCTTTACCCCCTTAGCGATATCGGCGGCGTGGGCGGCGATTCGGGAGGCGATCACCCCCTCCTTCACATCATCCAGGTCGGGAAGGCCGAGGTGCTCTGAGGGGGTTACATAGCACAAGAAGTCAGCACCCGCCAGGGCAGCGATAGCGCCACCGATGGCTCCTGAGATATGGTCGTAGCCGGCGGCGATATCGGTGACCAGCGGTCCCAATACATAGAAGGGAGCCCCTTTACAAATGGACTTCTCTAGCTGGACATTGGTGGTAATCTGATCCAATGGGACATGCCCCGGACCCTCCACCATTACCTGGACCCCGGCATCCCAGGCACGCTCCACCAGCTCCCCAAGGATGAGGAGCTCCTCTACCTGCGCTCTATCGGTGGCATCGGCCAGGCTGCCCGGACGCAGTCCATCGCCTAAACTCAGCGTCACATCGAATTCTCGGGCGATCTCCAGCAGGCGGTCATACTGCTGGTATAGCGGGTTCTCCTGCTCATTATGGAGGATCCAGCCGAGGAGGATGGCCCCCCCTCGCGAGACGACGTCAGTCACCCTTTTCTGGCGTTTCAGTCGCTCGATCGCTGCGCGGGTGACCCCGCAGTGCACCGTCACAAAATCGACGCCCTCTGCGGCCTGCTCTTCGATCACCTGGAAGAGGTCATCGGGGGTCATGTGTACAATCGCCCCCCTCCTCTCGATAGTCTCGATGCCCGCCTGATAGATCGGTACGGTGCCCAGGGGGATGGCGCTTTCTTTGAGGATGGCGTGGCGGATGGCGCTGAGGTCGCCCCCGGTGCTCAGGTCCATTACCGTATCTGACTTATACTCGATGGCAACCCTCAGCTTCTCCAGCTCGCTCTCCATACTGCCGTAGTCAGATGAGGTGCCGATATTGGCGTTGACCTTCACCCTCAGCCCCTTCCCTATGCCGCAGTATTGACTGAGCTGGTGGTTCCGATTTGCCGGGATCACTATATTGCCATCGGCGATCCCCTGCCGAATAAATTCTGGAGCCACCCCTTCCGCTTCGGCGACAAGCTTCATCTGCGGCGATATACTCCCGCTCCTTGCTAACTCTAATTGCGTCACCTCATCCTCCTTCTTTTCCGAAATTTTTCGAAATAGCTATTTGCCAGCCTAGTAAAACCTCTACCCGCTTTCGAATTGTGTTCCTTGTAATTGCCGTTCAAAATAAAATAACCAAGAGCCTAGGTACTCGGTTCCAGACCCTTGGTCTTATTAGTCCCGCTTCCCTACGCTCGCATTACCGAGATCAGGTTCGAGGGGTTGTCCGACTCCTCGGACTCTCAGCCATTAAGCTCCCCCGCGGCGCAACATAATGATACTACAAAACGCATAAAATAGCAACTAATTGCTTCAATTGAGTCATGCCGATTTTTAACAGTCTTGTTTATCTATGTACTCCATAAGAAGATGCTGTAGCTATTGGCAAGACTATCGAAGAGTTTTCCCCAGCTATTTATCAAGTGTTAGAAGAAATATGGCAGAGCGAGTCAGGCCCTGTCAAGTATATCTTTTTCTTTCGAGGACAGGTACCATCAACCAACTGCCCCTATTTCTCGTAGTTCACTGATACGGTTATCAGTATAGCCTATCTCACGTAGAATCTCGTCGGTATGCTGTCCAAAACTGGTGACCCAGTTCCTCACCTCTACTGGAGAATCAGAGAGCTTATGCATCGAGCCAATCTGCTTAAGACGGCCCGCAGTGGGATGATCAGACTCCAGAATCATCCGCCGCGCGATCAATTGGGGATCGAATTCCACCTCATCAATACCTAAGACTGGTGCAAAACATGTATCTGCATACATTAGCAGCGCTACCCACTCATCTCGCGTTTTAGTCTGGAATTTCTCCCTAAAGAATTTAAACATCTTATCCCGCTTCTCGCCCTCGTCGAACTGATGCGGGATGAATTCCTCACAGCCCAGAAGCCGGCACAGATTAGCGAAAAACTTCGGCTCAAGCGTAGCAATGGTGATATGCTTCCTATCCTTTGTTTCATAGACATTGTACCAAGGATACATCCCGTTCCAAATAGTCTCGCCTCTCTTCGGGACTATTCCACGTTTATATAAATACGGGTTTGTCTGCATGGATGTCACTTCCGTTATAGCGTCTGTAATGGAGATATCCAAGCACTGTCCTTTTCCCGTCCGCTCCCTCGCCATCAAAGCCGCCAGAATGCCGACTGCAGCAGACATACCTCCAGACCAATCAGCGACAACTGCGCCCGGTATAGCAGGCAACCCGCCCTTAGGCCCGGTCAAGTCTAAAAGACCGCTGATCGCTATATAATTTAGTTCATGCCCGACTATGTCACGGTAAGGCCCATCCTGCCCATATCCCGACAAGGACGCATATACGACTCTCGGGTTGATTTTATTAATAGTATCGTAGTCAATACCCAAGCGCTTACTTACCCCGGGGCGGAATCCTTCCATCATGACATCGGCGCTCTTGGCTAGATCCTTAAAGACCTCTCTACCCGCTTCTGTTTTTAGATTGACGCCCAATGTCCGACAATTACGTAGACCAGGATAGGTCTCAAACACCATCATAGGTAGCGCGCTATGGTTTTCTGGATAGATATCAGAGATTCTGATTACATCAGCGCCGAGGTCACTAAGCATCTCGGTGCAGAAAGCACCAGGGCCAATCCAGCACATGTTCATTATCTTTATGCCATCAAGCGCTAGTACCATTTTCCCTATGTCAGCTCCTTCTTAGATTCATTATAGTGTATGAGATAATATCTCCTTACCTGTTTATTTATACGTATTATATATTACCTATTCAAGTGGCAAATTACAATGACTGTCCCAATCTAACTAAACCTTGCTATGGTCTTAGACAACTTGCGACAAATGATTTTAACAAAATGGAGGCAAGAAGCTAGAAAAGCGCTAGTCATGAATGATGAATAAATCTAAATTGACTTAGCTAGCTAGCTGTGCTATCATCCTTTAATTACATAATAATGGCGGGACGAGCTTGAGAACAAAGGTTCTTATTTCCCTCCTGATCGGTGCTGCTGCTGGGATGCTCGCTGGGCTTACGGGTGTGGGTGGCGGGGTGTTCCTGGTGCCTTTGATGGTCGGGCTCTTGGCTATGGTGCAGCATCAGGCACATGGCACCTCTCTTGCCGTGATGTTTCCCATCGCCCTCGTCGGCGCGATTACCTATGCTATCTATGGCCATATTCTGGGTAACGTGGATTGGGAGGTAATCTTGGGGCTGGCTTTAGGAGGCATAGTGGGGGTGGTTTTGGGGGCCAGATTGATGATGAGGGTGCCGGCAAGGCAGCTCAGGTGGATATTTGGTATCTTTTTGGTGGTCGCGGGCACTTTTATGATCATCAACACCTAATTGGAGCGCTTAAGGGTGGACATCGCTATCGGAATCGGGATTGGGCTTCTGGCGGGGATACTTGGCGGGATGCTGGGTATCGGGGGAGGGGTAATCCTGATTCCGGGCATGGTCTTTTTGATGGGTGTGGAGCAGCACACGGCTCAGGGGGTCTCCCTGGCGGTGATAAGCGTAATGGCACTGGTGGGCACGGTCACCCATTATCGCCAGGAGAATGTCAGGCTCAAGGTGGCGCTATTGATCATCCCCGCCGCGGTCATCTTTAGCTTTATCGGGGGTATGGTGGCGGACATGCTGGACGCTTCATTTTTGCGCAATCTCGTTGGTGGCTTCATCATTATTGTGGGCTTTTTCATGGTGGTTAAAGATTGGCGTTCTGGGGGTTAGCGTCGTGAGTGCACTGAGCGAGCTATACACGGAGATAGCCCGTTGTGAGGATTGTGAGCTCTCCAGGCATCGCAGCCGGGTGGTGCCCGGCGAGGGCTCTGAGGATGCCGACCTGCTCTTCATCGGCGAGGCCCCGGGTTGGTATGAGGACCAGCAGGGGCGTCCCTTCGTGGGGCCGGCGGGGCATTTCCTCGATGAGCTGCTTCTCTCCATTGGGCTGAGGCGCGAGGATGTTTACATTGCAAATGTGGTTAAGTGCCGCCCGCCCTCAAATCGTGACCCTCTGCCCTCCGAGATGAGGGCTTGCCGAAAGTGGCTCGACCGCCAGATAGAGCTGATCAGGCCCAAGATGATCATTACCCTAGGCCGCTACTCTCTGGCTCAGTTCCTCCCCGGCGATGCCATAGGGAAGGTCCACGGCAAAGCGAGAACAAAGGACGGGATAATCTACTTTGCCATGTATCACCCTGCCGCGGCGCTTCACCAGCAGAGCTTGCGCCAGGTCATTGCGGAGGATATGCTTAAGATCCCGCCCCTGCTGGCTCAGGCAGCGGAGGTAGTGGCAGAGGAGCATAAACCGGAGCAGTTATCCATGTTCTAGAAAGGGACGATGGCAAAGCTCTTCGAACTTTTTCAGCTGGATGGCGTAGTAGAGAATTGTCTCATTTATATTATAGGTAAATAGTATGGCGAAGGTTAAAAAAGGAAAGAGGACAGCGGTGACGAGCCCTTCCCGCATCAGGCGCTATTTGTTCTCGCGCCCGGTGATGTTGCTACTGCTTCTGATCATCGCGCTAGCGCTGCTTTTTGCCTTCGGTTCTCAAGTGCTATCGGGGCTTAGCACCGCCTGGGAGGCCATCGTGGAGGCGTTTGGGTGGGGGCTTATCCTGGTTGCCGCGGTGATGGCCTTTTTGGGCTGGATGATATGGCGGCGGCACGTCCCCGTTTTCCTGCGGAAGTGGTACCGCTGGCTTGGCGCTCTGGCCTTGATTGTGGCGCTGTGTGGATTGCTTGCCTTCTTCAAGGCCTCCACTGGAGTGATGAGCGAGGCTACTTTAGGGGGAAGGGTGGGCCTGGCAATCATCGGGGCACCCGATACCCCCGGTGCGCTGAGGCTTGCTGGCGTCGTTCTTGCGTGCGTAATTCTGTTGGCGCCGCGGGGGAGCTGGCGCCTCCTGTCGAGCGTTGCCTCTGCTTTGGCGGATTCCTATCGTCGCTATCCGCTCCATAAATACCCGGGGCGCGCCATACGCTGGCCTGGGGGTTTTTACCAGCGTCATCCACTGCACCGCACCCTGATCTCCCGGTTGCAGCGCCCCGCCAGGCCGGCCGCCGCGCCTGCGGCGAGGGTGAGGCATGAAGCCCCCAGGTTGGTTGAGCCCGAGGCGACGTCCGGGGTGGTTGGTGAACCAGTGGAGGCCAAGATAGCCGAAGCCCTTCCTGCTGTAGTTGAGGAAAGGGGCGAAAAGGTTGAAAAATTTGCGGAAGCGGGTGGGAGATGGCAGTTGCCCTCCCTCAGCCTCCTCGATCGAACTCCGGAGATCGAGCCCGTTGCAGTGGACACGGAGCGGGGGTCGCGGGTCATTGAGGAGGCCCTGGCGAGCTACGGTGTTGAGGCTAGGGTGGTCCAGGTGAATGTCGGCCCCGCCGTTACCCAGTATGGCGTTGAGCCCGGCTGGGATCGCAAATTCAAGGAGATAAAGGAAAAGGATAAGGATGGCAATATCAGCGTTCGTCTTGAAGAGGTCTCCAAGACCAGGGTCAAGGTGGAGCGCATCGCCTCCCTGGCCAATGACCTGGCATTAGCCCTCGCCGCCCCCTCGATAAAGATCGAGGCACCAGTGCCGGGGAAGGCGATGGTGGGGATCGAGGTACCCAATTCAATAGCTGGTGTGGTCGGCCTCAGAGGCATTATCGAGAGCGCCCCTTTCCACAAGCTCAGGTCAAAGGCCAGGCTTCCCATGGCCCTGGGCAAGGGGGTCTCAGGGGAGAGCGTGGTCGCCGATCTGGCCAAGATGCCCCACCTCTTGATCGCCGGTGCCACCGGAAGTGGCAAGAGCGTGTGCATAAGATCGGTGATCATCACCTTTATGCTTCATGCCAGCCCGGATGATGTACGCCTCATCCTCATCGATCCCAAGAGGGTGGAGCTGGTGTCGTTTAGTAATATACCCCATCTGGTTTCCCCGGTAATCGTGGACCGGGAGAAAGCGGTGGCGACATTGAAGTGGCTCAACCGTGAAATGGACCATCGCTTCGATAAGCTGGCTGCGGTGGGTGCAAGAGACATCGAATCCTACAATAAGAATCCCCGGGCGGAGAATCCACTCCCTTACCTTTTACTCGTCATTGATGAGCTTGCTGACCTGATGGCTACCGCCCCCGATGAGGTGGAGCGCCTCCTGTGCCGCTTAGCCCAACTGGCGCGGGCCACCGGCATTCATCTCATCGTCGCCACCCAGCGCCCCTCGGTGGATGTGGTTACCGGCCTGATCAAGGCCAACTTCCCGGCGCGCATCAGCTTTGCGGTGGTATCCCAGGTGGACTCACGCACCATCCTTGACGTGGGCGGAGCCGAGAAGCTCCTGGGTAGGGGTGACATGCTCTTTCTGCCCCCCGATGCCCCCAAACCGAAGCGCCTTCAGGGAAGCTTTGTTTCCGAGGCCGAGATGGAGAGGCTGGTAAGCTTCTGGATCAGCCAGCAACCTCAGGAGGTCTATGTCTCGCAACTGGCTCAGGAACTGGATCAAGCAGCCCCCGGTATCTCCCATGAGGACGCCCTTTTAGAGAAGGCGAAGCGCCTCGCCCTGGAGCATCGCAGCATTTCCACCTCTTTCCTGCAGCGGCGATTGGGCATCGGCTATCCCCGGGCGGCGCGGCTCATGGATCTCTTGGAGGAGCAGGGCGTGGTCGCCGCCGGGGAGCCGGGGAAGTCTCGGCAGGTAATTGGGGGATAACGGAAGGGAGGTTGACGTAAAATGATGAAGGGATTTTTTGAACGGGTTACCAGCCGGCGTAGGGAAATAGAGGAGAGGGCGATTTTTGCTGAAATGGAGAATTGCCTCTATTGCGGCAAGGACCTTTCCTCCGCCGAGCTTTTTGAGCGCTATCGCATCTGTCCCCACTGCCGATTTCATTATCTTCTCCCCGCTTACGAGCGGATAGAGCTTCTGGCAGATAGCGGCAGCTTCATAGAGATAAACCGCACCCTGGCATCTCTTGACCCCCTTTCCTTCTCCGGTGGGGCCTCCTACAAGAAGAGAGTATTCGATGCTCAGAAGAGGACCGGGCTCTCCGAGGCGGTGGTTACCGGCGTTTGCCAGATCGAGGGCACCCTTACCGTCATCGTGGTGCTGGACTTCGGCTTTTTAGGTGGGGGAATGGGTTGCGTTGTCGGGGAGAAGGTGACCCTAGCCTTTGAGCATGCCCTCAAGAAGAGGCTCCCGCTGGTGGCGGTGGTCTCCAGTAGCGGGGCCCGGGTACAGGAAGGGGTGCTCTCCCTGATGCAGATGGCAAAGACCGCGGCGGCAGCCAAGCAGCTTTGTGATGCCGGGCTTCCCTTTATCTCGGTGCTGACCAACCCCACTACGGGGGAGGTCTATTGCAGCTTTGCCAACCTTGCCGACATCATCATGGCCGAGCCCAACGCCCTCATCGGCTTCGCCCCTTTGCGGTTGGTGGCGGAGACCGAGGGGGGGGAGCTTCCCCGGGATGCCCACACCGCTGAGTCCCATCTGAAGCACGGGATGATCGATGCTATTGTGGAGCGCACCAGGCTGCGTGATCTCCTGGCCATTCTTCTCGATTTGCTCTCTTCCCAGTATCGCGTAACCCTGAGGAGGAGATTCGGACCCTATCCGCCGATAGTGCCTCAGCGGGAGTCGGCGTGGCAGAGCGTTCAGTTAGCTCGCCACGAAGAGCGGCCCACCTCCCTGGACTATATTGGCAGGATTACCTCAAGCTTTATCGAGCTTCACGGCGACCGCTGCTACGGTGACGATGACTCCGTGGTATGTGGCTTGGGGGATATCGGTGGGCAGGCGGTGGTGATCATCGGTCAGGAGCGGGGCCATGATGAAGAGGGGAAGTGGCGGCGGCCCTACCCCGAGGGCTTCCGCAAAGCGCTACGGGCGATGAACCTGGCAGCAAAGTTTATGCTCCCGATCATCACCCTCATTGATACCCCGGGGGCTTATCCCGGGCTGGAGGCTGAGGAAAGGGGGATGGGTAGCGCCATCGCCCAATGCCTGGCCCAGATGTCTGGCCTGCCCACCCCGATAATATCCGTTATCATTGGTGAAGGGGGCAGCGAGGGGGCGCTGGCTTTCGGGGTTGCCGACCGCATCCTCATGCTGGAGAATGCCATTTTCTCGGTGATCCCACCGGAGAGGGCTGCCATCTTGCTCTATCGAGACGCGAGTAGAGCGGAGGAGGTGGCTCCAGCCTTGAGGCTCACCGCTGAGGACTGCAAGGAGCTCGGCGTGGTGGATGTGCTGGTGCCCGAGCCCAAGGGTGGGGCCCATGTTGCCCCAGATGAGGCAGCGCGCCAGCTCAAGAAGTTTCTCCTAAATGAGCTGGTTCAGGTGCAGGGGGTATCTGCGAACAGACTGATCAAGGCCCGCTATGCGAAGTTTCGCGGGATGGGGCGCTACAGCTCTCGCATCAGTGTCGCCATCTCCAAGGAGCGGGATCAGCTTCAAGAATACATCTCGCAGAGGCTGGAGGAATTTAAAGAGTATCTCCCCTCGAGAGCTGAGGAGGTTCCGCTGTTAGAGGAGAAGGAGCCGTTATCAGAGGATTGATAGCTTCGTCTACTTTGCCTTGTCCCTCAGGCGCTTGAGGACGGCATCCTTATACACCCTGGCAAGGCTCTTGCCGTGCTGAGGGATCCTCTCCCGCTTTTTGCGCAGACGCTCTTCGCGCCGCTCCTGCCTCGTCTTTTTATCCATTGGTAAACGGAGCCTCTAGCTGCTACTCCATATCCCTTCTCAAGTCAACGACGCGGTCCCTGAGCAGCGCTGCCTTCTCAAACTCCAGGTTCCTGGCCGCCGTTTTCATCTGCGATTCCAGGTCCTTGATCAGGCGCAGCATCTCATCCTTGGGCATAGGGGCAACGGTGTAAGGGGCGCGGGTCTCGGCCACCACCTTCACTCGGTCGGTGATGTCCTTGATCGCCTTCTTGATTCCCTGCGGGGTGATGCCATGAGTCTGGTTATAGGCTGCCTGGATACTGCGGCGGCGGTAGACCTCATCCATGGCCGCCTTCATCGAGCCGGTGACGGTATCGGCATACATGATAACGTGTCCCTCGATATGGCGGGCGGCGCGCCCCATTGTCTGGATCAGCGAGTCGCGCGACCTCAGGAAGCCTTCCTTATCGGCATCGAGGATAGCCACCAGGCTCACCTCGGGAAGGTCGAGCCCTTCACGAAGCAGGTTGATACCCACCACTACATCGTAGACGCCCAGCCTCAGGTCGCGCAGGATCTCCACCCGCTCCAGGGTCTCGATCTCGGAATGCAGGTAATGGGTCTTGACCCCCATCTCCTTGAGGTAATCGGCGAGCTGCTCCGCCATCCTCTTGGTGAGGGTGGTTACCAGACAGCGCTCCCCCCGCGTGACGCGCCCCTTTATCTGCTCCATGAGGTCATCGACCTGCCCCTTTGTCGGCTTGACCTCGACGCTGGGCTCGAGTAGCCCTGTAGGTCGAATAAGCTGCTCCGCAATCTGCTCGCTGTGCTCATACTCGTAGGGGCCGGGGGTTGCCGAGACATAGATCGCCTGACTGAAGTGCTCCTCGAACTCGGAGAAGTTCAGCGGGCGGTTGTCCAGCGCCGATGGCAGGCGAAACCCATAGTCCACCAGCGTCTCCTTCCGCGAGCGGTCGCCGTGATACATCCCGCGCACCTGGGGCAGGGTCATGTGCGATTCATCGATGAAGAGGAGGAAGTCATCGGGGAAGTAGTCGAGCAGCGTCCACGGCGGGCTCCCCGCTGCCCTTCGCGACAGGTGCCGGGAGTAGTTCTCCACCCCGGTGCAATAGCCCGCCTCCCTGAGCATCTCGATATCGTAGTGGGTTCTCGCCTCAAGCCTGGCCGCCTCCAGGAGCTTCCCCTGCCCCTTTAGTTCCTTGAGCCTCTCCTCAAGCTCCGCCTTTATATCCTCGATGGCCGCCATCATCTTATCGTGGGAGGTTACGAAGTGCTTTGCCGGGTAGATGTCTATAGAGTCCCGCTCCGCCAGGATCTCGCCGGTGAGCGGGTCGATCTCCGTGATGCGCTCGATCTCATCCCCGAAGAACCCCACTCTCACCGCCACCTCGTCGTACGCGGGCTGAATTTCCAGCGTATCGCCGCGAATGCGGAAGCGGCCGCGGGTGAAGTCGATATCGTTCCTTTCGTACTGCATGTCAACTAGTTGGCGGACAATGCGGTCTCGATTCTTTTTTTCGCCTCTGGTGAGGTTCACCATGAAGCCGTGGTATTCTTCAGGGGAGCCCAGGCCATAGATGCAGGAGACCGAGGCCACTATTATGACATCATTTCGGGTGAAGAGCGCCCTGGTCGAGGCGTGGCGCATCTTATCGATCTCCTCGTTTATATCGGTCTCCTTCTCGATATAGGTATCGGTCCTGGGGATATAGGCCTCTGGCTGGTAGTAGTCGTAGTAGCTGACGAAGTATTCCACCGCGTTATCGGGGAAGGACTCCTTAAGCTCGGTGGCGAGCTGGGCGGCGAGGGTCTTGTTGTGGGACATCACCAGGGTGGGGCGCTGCACCCTCTCGATGATGTTGGCCATGGTGAAGGTCTTGCCGCTACCGGTCACGCCCAGGAGGGTCTGGTGCTTATAGCCGCGCTCCAGCCCCTCCACCAGCCTGTCCACCGCCTGGGGCTGGTCTCCGGTAGGTTGAAAGTCTGAGACGATCTTAAAGGATGGCATGGCTACGACCCCTCAATGAGCCTCCGAAAGCGGGGGTCGGCTCGAATATTGCTGTCAGATCAGAGTATAATCGCAGCTCTCCCTTCTTGTTTTTTTGGGACCGAATACAGGTCTTTAGACACAATTACTTTCAATAAGGTCGACCACCTTTACGACATTTTGATAATATCTTTTTATGGCAACATAGGTTAGCCCCACGTCCGCACCATGTGCAATCCGATTCCTGTTGGCAACAATACTATCAACCGCTTCCTTAAGTTCACCTTCAGTGGCAACCCCTAGACAATGCCTCCACTCTTGGTTAAACGTACCTGCCAATCTTAGAATATCTTCCATGTTAGGATTTGTGAATCTCCTTAACCTAGAGGTGACATAGTTTGCTACGTTTTCCGCTGCCCTTTCCTTGGCATATTGAGTGTAAATTGCTTGCACAGAAGTCTCAAGAAACCCTGAGACAAGAATGCACAAATACCGCGCCCAATGCGATTGAAGCTCGATGTCGCTAGAGAAGGCTGAGACCTGACTAAATAGGTTATCGAGGCGCTGTTTATAGCGTACAGCTTCAAGGTTTCTCATTTTATGTCAGCGAACGCATCAGTGGCTAGTGCAATTCTATTAGCCACGTTATCCTCATCAGACGTGTGAATTGTAACAGCTGCTATGAATTTTTCGTCTTTCAAGAGGTCTGCATATCGCTTCTGCAATTCTTCAAAGTCATGAATGTCACCCCGTGCCAACCTGCGTGCGATACCTACCACCGTTGCGTCATAGATGGCAGCAATAAGTGTCGCTTTTAGACGAAAAGCCGTGCTACCGATATATTTACTAATTGTTTCAACTGAACGAATGAAAACCTCGCGAATTTGGTCAGCGGATTGCCGTTGGAGATGCCTATTGCTTCCCATATAGTTATTAAGGAACTCTTTCATTGGCTTGGTGTATTCATCACCCCTGAAGTAGAGGGCAAGGAATCTAAGAATAAGCTCTAGGTCTCTCATCCTGGGGCTTACTCGCCCATACAAGCTCCGCCAATAGGTGTTCTCATTTAGCAGTCCAATCAAGTCATTAAATTCACCTTGATACATAGCCGTACGGATTTCCTGCGCATTTAACAGAGCGCCCCCAGTATTTAGCCTTTCAAATATGTGAAAAACGCTACTGTTATCCTGAGTAGGCTCATCTTGCTTGACAATCGTGGCATGAATAATTGAGTCATCCAGTCTGCGTCGATCTTCATCAAGTAGCGACTTATATGTGGCTCCTTCGTACGCTGACTCGATGTCTTTCAGTGCAAACTCCCGACCAGTCTTATGGAATATGCCATCATAGAAATATTGAAGCGTACGCAATCTTTGCTGACCGTCAATAACTAGCAGCTTCTGCGTTTCCTCATCCCTTGATAGGAATATGCCAGGAACGGGCAGCCCAAGGAGAAGTGACTCAACGAAGCGCGAAGCTGTCTTCAGGTCCCACACAAATGCGCGTTGGAAAGATGGAATATAAATGCTTCCATCCCTAATGCGCCTGACAAGGCCATCAACAGGGTAGTCAGCACCATAACTCATTATGGAGTATTTGATGGGGAATGCTTCCTCCTCTGATTTTTCGCGTAAGCCTTCGCTAACCTTATCATCCTGATTCTGTTTCATATGACACTCCCACAATAAGTATTTTACTTAAATAAGTAACTGAAAGACTAGTACCAAATTAAGTTTAGCATCCATCGTAGGAGACAAATTTTATAATGATTGAAGTCTGATAGCAAGAGTTCATCGTTATCTGTCGTTGCTTCCTGGCAGTACTTTACTCCTCAGTCCCCACCTCTTCCGCGATGCCGATGCGCTCCAACGTTTGGTGCTTATAGCCGCGCTCCAGCCCCTCCACCAGCCTGTCCACCGCCTGGGGTTGGTCTCCGATAGGCATTAAATCTGAGATGATCTTAAAGGGTGGCATGATTAATCCCTCTCGATGAGTTTCTTAAAGCGGGGGTCATCCCGAATATTGTCGAAGTCACTGTCGGTTGTTGCCATCTGACGGTGCTTCTCGTCTAGACCTATCGCCTTCTCCAGGAGGGCGATGGCATCTTTGGGTTTGTGCATTAGAGAAAATAGGCATGCCTTGTTGTAGACGGCTTCTGGGAAATCAGGTTTTATCTTGAGTGCCTGGTTATAGTCTGCGAGTGCCTCCTCATATCGCTCCATTTTGCTGTAGGTGGTGCCCCGGTTGTAGAGGGCTTCTGGGAAATCAGGTTTTATCTTGAGTGCCTGGTTATGGTCTGCGAGTGCCTCCTCATATCGCTCCATTTTGGTATAGGTGTTGCCCCGGTTGTAGAGGGCCTCATGGTAATCAGGTTTTATCTTGAGTGCCTGGTTATAGTCTGCGAGTGCCTCCTCATATCGCTCCATTTCGTCATAGGTGGTGCCCCGGTTATTGAGGGCCTCATGGTAATCAGGTTTTATCTTGAGTGCCTGGTTATAGTCTGCGAGTGCCTCCTCATATCGCTCCATTTTGCTGTAGGTGGTGCCCCGGTTGTAGAGGGCTTCTGGGAAATCATGCTCAAGGGTTAAACACAAGTCATATTGTTCCAGTGCTTCCTCGTATTGTTGTCTCTCATGATAAAAGTTACCCCTATAAAAGGCAGTCTTCGCGTCTGTAGTAAAACCCAGCTTCCCCAGACCCATGAGTGATTCTTCGAGTTTATCCAGTCTCTGTTCAAGCTCTGCGGATATTTCCACTTTCTCTACCTGGGGAATAATGGTTTCCAGTCTAGCTGCCTTTATGACCTCTTCGAATTCGGCCGCCAATTCTCTTCTATGATCATCCAAAGTTTTTTTTATTTCCTCAGCCAGACGAGGATTAACTTCTCTCAGCATTTGCTCTGTTTCCTCCACTGGCCGGGGTGGCTGTATTGGCGGTGGTAAACTTGCAGTTATGTCCCTCAAATCTCCTATTATGTCTATATAATCTTCGAAAAGAATCATTTCAATTGCATTCAAATCTGAAGGCAATTTCAATCGCTTCTCCTGGCCTCTTTTGCATAGAATAATTACAGGTTTGCCGATGGCGAACATCATACCTAGTTCCAATATTACATTAGGATTTTGCCCTGTGATGTCCGCCATACCATAGGCGCAGCATTGTATCATCGCGCAAATCTTGCAGTTAAAAGCAATTGGTTGTTTTTCCTTCAAAGCACTTCGAATTTTAAATTTTTTCCCAATCGCTTCGTTTATGGCTTTAGCGCGCCGCTCTCTATCTTTCTGTGGTTCTTCAGGTTCTGCGAGGAAAAAGGTCTTGTCTTGTATCGTTATAGGTTTGCCGCACGGCAATCCCGTGAGCAGACATCTTATCATAAGTGCCATCTTCCCACCTCCTTAAGTCAGCTTGAACTTTCCTCCTTATTCCCCCGTGTCCATCTCCTCGGCGATGCCGATGCGCTCCACGGTCAGCGGGACATAATTCACCCGCCCCGCCTCGATTAGCTCCCGCAGCTTCTTTTCATCGTCGCTGAGGCGGAACTTGCCGGTCTTGACCTCGATGAAGTCAACCCCATCATCGTACTTGATTCCTACAAAGTCAATGGGCTCCCCCAGGTAGAACAGCCTATCGTAGTGGGTGAGCTCGAAGGTGGCCATGAGCTCGTTGAGCTTGCCGGTACGCTTGCTCAGGCTACCGGTGATCGACTGCATCACGTCATGGGGCAGGTCCTTGAGGATATCCTGTATCTCCTTTACCGAGGTTTGAGAGGCCAGGGCGAAAAGGAGCTTCTGCTCCATGCTGGCGATGTCCGGTATCTCTATCCGCCGCGGCCGCAGCGCAAGCACCACGATGATCGCTAGCAGCGCCAGCACAACTATAGCGAAAATTACATAGACAACCGTATCCATAATACCCCCTTACTCCTCGCCCCAGACCCTGACCTCCCCCTCCCCTAAAGTATAGCATGTGCCGGCACCAT
>Ga0209979_1000625_pt1 | contig 45707 bp, 37 predicted proteins | sample AnhtaG_FD_183114 | JGI IMG/M metagenome (GOLD analysis project Ga0209979, IMG submission 183114) | Deep subsurface microbial communities from Anholt, Denmark to uncover new lineages of life (NeLLi) - Anholt_01485 metaG (SPAdes) (version 2) | ecosystem: Environmental > Aquatic > Marine > Oceanic...
GGCAGCGATGATCAGTTATCTCAATGAAAATAAGATGCGGAATATCATTACCATTGAAGACCCGATTGAATACTTATTCCGTGACCAAAAATGTATCATACATCAGCGGGAGTTAGGGACAGACACCAGGTCCTTTTCCACAGCATTAATACATGCCCTCCGGCACGACCCAGATGTAATTGTCATCGGAGAGATGCGTGACTTATCCACGATAACTACAGCTATCACAGCGGCCGAGACAGGGCACCTGGTGCTTGGCACACTACATACGATCGACGCTGCTCAGACTGTTGATCGTTTAGTTGATGTATTCCCAGCAATGCAGCAACGACAAATCAGGCTACAGTTGTCACAGGTATTACAGGCAGTATTATCGCAGAGGCTCTTATCCTGTATTGCGGGGGGGCGAATAGCTGCCTTTGAAATTATGATTGTTAACAGTGTGATCAGGTCACTCGTCCGTGACGAGAAGCTCTTCGAAATAACCCCTTGTATTGAAATGTCTACCGGAGCCGGCATGCAGACTATGGAGCAGGCGGTGGCCGACTTGGTAAGAAGGAACATAGTTTCCCAAGAGGAAGCCGTGATGCAAATCAACGGCCCGATAGGATTGCAGCAATTACTTCAAAACGGAGCCTGTTTACTGAAGAGGGAATAGATAGATTGAATAAAGAGGTCAACCAAATAAATAAAGCTGGAGGTTTGTAGAATTGCACCAAGGGATTGCTGAAATTAAGAAGAAGGCTGATGGAATACCCGGCTAGTCTTTTATTATTTTGCTGAAGCTTGCAATTAGCTCGGTTGCCGGCTTGTTCTGGAACAGAATGTCATGGATGATTTCTGCTATCGGGGCTTCCAGGCTGAGTTTCTTGGTTAGCTGATGAACTGCTAAAGTGGTGGTCACCCCTTCAGCAATTTGTGGCATGGAGGTGGATATCTCAGCCAGGGAACGTCCCTGAGCTAAGTGATAACCTACATAATGATTGCGACTTAAAGTACTAACGCAGGTAGCTATTAAATCACCCAAACCAGCTAGCCCATAGAAAGTGTCCTTCTTAGCGCCCAAGGCTAATCCCAGGGAAACAACCTCATTCCAACTCAAAGCAACAAAAGCAGCTTTGGCGTTATCGCCCAGTTCTAATCCATCGATCATTCCGGCGCCCAGAGCAATAATGTTTTTCAATGCTCCGCTTAGCTCTACACCAGCAACGTCATCAGTGGTAAATATGAGGAATCGGGGTGACCGGAGCAAATCCTTCGCCTTTTTGGCAGTGATGATGTCTTGAGCAGCAATTACTGAGGCGGCCGGCAGTCCCTGAGCAATTTCCTTTGCCAGGTTGGGGCCGGAGAGAACACAGATCTGCTTTTTCAGGGAAGGAACTTCTTCCTCGATTATCTGGGACATTCTTTTGCCGCTATCTACCTCCAATCCTTTAGCGGCGCTCATCAATATCGTTCTGCTGTTCAGATGATGTTTAATCTGGGTGATGTTTTCCCTGAATTTCTGGGAAGGAACTGCCAGTATTACCAGCTCAGTTCCATCGGTGGCTTCTGCAATGTCACTTGTGGAAGCATAGCCATGTTTCTCGTGGTTTAACTGCTCAGCTTCGCCTTCGCTTCTTGCCCACAGCGTTACTGTTACGCCGTTGTTGCTTAACAAAGTTCCTAGAGTATTGCCCCAGGTGGTATTACCTATGATGGTGGCTTTAGCCATAGTTTGGCTAGCTTATTTGCTGGCCTTTTTCACCCAGCCGCGGCTCTGTACCCTGCTGTAGCCGTCTTATGTTCCCACGATGCTGATAGATAATCAGGGCTGTAGCTGCCAGGCTGTAAGCGAGGTAAATAGGGGCGAGATTATAGGCAATGGTCATGGGTACCAATAGACACCATGTAGCAATAAGTGCGATTATTGAGGCTAATGACATATAGCGACTGTTCAATGCGGTCACAGCTAGAACCTCGCCACCAAATATAGCTGCAGGGGGGAAGATGGGCAATAATGTTCCGAAGAAGGCGGCTACTCCCCTACCCCCTTTAAACTTTGAGAATATGGGCCAGTTATGTCCTGCCAGCACTGCCAGCCCGGCTAAAACTTGGGCTACCTGCCAATAGTAGAGGTTTACTCCACCGATACTCAGCACGCCTGGGTCAACAATTACTGCAGCTAGAAGGACCGCTCCAGCAGCTTTGCCGATATCAAGGACTATGGTTAAAATGCCCGCTTTTGTTCCTGCGACCCGCATCACGTTAGCACCACCAGTCTTGCCACTGCCGTGTTTTGTGACATCAACGCCCTTAGATATCTTGCCAATTATCAACCCGCAGGGGATGGAGCCAAGCAAATAAGCGATGATTATTACAGCAACAAACTCAGCGATTATCACTTTGCCACCTTTATCTTTCTACTGCTTTTGTGACTAAATTTGGTGAAATTTAGCTGTAATGGCACGCCACGGAAGCCAAACTTTGAACGGAGCTTCTTTTCTAAATACCTCTGGTATGGGGGGGGAATCAACTTGGGGTAGTTGACCTGCAAAACAAAGTTTGCTGGTTTCGATTCATCTTGATAAGCGCGCATAATTTGCAACCGTTTTGTACCTACTCGTGGAGGTAAGTGGATATCTACTGCTTCTTGGATGGCTTTGTTGACTGCTGAGTCTGATAAACGCTTCTGCCTTTCCTGCCATACTTGACAGGCTAGAGGCAAAACACGCCCTAAGCCCTCTCCTGTCTCAGCTGAGAGGTAAAGCATAGGTATATAATACATAAATCTGATCCTTTTTTCTAGGAGTTGTTTGAATTCCCTTTTCTGTACTTGTGGGATGATATCCCATTTATTGACTAAAAACACTATTCCTTTGCCTGCGTCCAGGATATAGTTAGCAATATGTAAATCCTGAGCAGTAATAAATTCAGCGGCGTCGAGCAGCAGCAGAGCCACATCGCATCGGGTAATTGCTTGAATGGCACGAATCAAGCTGTAGTAATCAATTCCAGCATCTACACGGCCTCTTCGTTTGATCCCCGCAGTATCGATAAGCAAGATGTTCCTGTTATTCCAATTAACCACGGTGTCGATAGCATCACGAGTCGTCCCTGGTGCTTCATCAACGATAGCTCTTTCGGTGCCAATCAAGGCATTTAACAAAGTTGATTTGCCCGTATTAGGGCGTCCCACGATGGCTAATTTCACATCTTCTGTCTGTGTAATGGGAACACTTACTGAAGGGACAAGGGCCAACACGGTGTTCATTAACTTATCTATCCCTCGATTATGATAGGCGCTGATAGCTAATGGTGTGCCCATGCCTAGGCGGTAGAAATCGACTACCTTGTTTGTTTGCTGTTCTAAGTCAATCTTATTTACTGCCAGCACTTTCGGTTTGTTAAGTGTGCGTAGCATATCAGCTAGTTCTTCATCAGCAGCAATGACGCCGTCTTTAGCGTCTACCATGAAGATGATGACATCTGCCTGAGTGATAGCTACTTCAACTTGCTGCTTGACTTTTTGTTGCAATAAAGAGGGAGGCTCTAATTGCCATCCACCGCTATCAACTACAGTCAGTTCCTGCCCCTGCCAGATGGTGGACGTAAATATTCGGTCTCTGGTAGTTCCAGGGGAATCACTGATGACGACAAGGCGTCTCCCTGCCAGACGGTTAAGCAAGGTTGACTTACCTACGTTAGGTCGTCCCACAATTGCGACAACTGGTTCTGCCATTTACCTGTTACCCACTTGATTCAGTCTGTAAAAGGATTTTGGCTAACAGTGCTTTTTGTAGGTGAAGTCTGTTTTCTGCCTGGTCAAAGACCACTGACCTTGGGTCATCCAATAATCCTGGGGAAATTTCTTCGCCGTGATGAGCTGGCAGGGGGTGCATGAATAGAACATCTTGCTTGGCGAAGGATAACAACCTCTCATCCACCTTATAATCGTGAAATGCTAAACGACGTTTATCTGTTTCCGCGTCCTGTCCCATGCTGGTCCAAACATCGGTGTATACTATATCAGCGCTTGTGACAGCCTCTTCAGGGCTGCTGAACAGCTTGATCTCGCTCTTGGACGAAGACGTAAATTTCCTGCCCTGTCCTAATATTTCCTGGTTGATTTCATAGCCTGAAGGGGAAGCGATATGAAAACTCATGCCGGTGAGCGAGGTGGCAATTAGGAGACTGTTAGCTACATTATTGCCGTCACCGACGAATGCCATAGTTAAACCAGCGAGTCTCCCCTTCTTTTCATAAATGGTGAGGAGATCAGAGAGTGCCTGGCAGGGATGTTCCAGGTCAGAGAGCGCGTTGATTACTGGCACCTGTGAATATCTGGCCAGGGAAATCAATGTCTCGTGGGAAAAGGTGCGAGCGGCAACACAATCAACATAGCGGCTCAACACCTTAGCGACGTCGGAAACTGATTCACGATTGCCCAATCCTATTTCTTGGGGAGATAGGTAGATAGCATGACCGCCTAGCTGGTGCATAGCTATCTCAAAGCTTACTCTGGTGCGCAGGGAGGGCTTCTCAAAGAGGAGAGCTAGGATTCTTCCCGATAGTAGATGTGGTGAATCCCCCTCTTTGAAAATCACAGCTTGCTCTATGACTTGTTCAATCTCTTGGGGGCTGAAGTCAGATACTGAAAGGAAATCCTTTTTCATCATCGGCCTCAAATTGGAGTTTAGTATATCACGCTTGCCAAGTGTTATAATGGTTGAAGTGAACGCCAAAAGCAAGGAGTTCGCTCAGGGAAGCAAGCCTTTACTGTTACTTTTTGATGGCAATTCCATAGTGCATCGTGCTTTTAACGCCTTGCCTCGATTAACCGTATCCAAAACAGGCGAGATGGTAAATGCTGTCTATGGTTTTGTCAACACAGTGCTCAAAGTAGCTGGTGAATTCAAGCCCGCCTATTGGGCTTGTGCTTTTGACCGTCCTTCCCCTACATTCAGGCATAAGGAATTTAAGGAATACAAAGCACAGCGGCCTCAAATGCCGGAAGAACTCAAAGGGCAAATAAAATTGGTTCATCGGGTTGTGGAATCACTCCACATCCCCGCGTTTGAAATCGATGGCTTTGAAGCAGATGATATTTTAGGAACTCTGGCAAAGAAAGCAAACGAGCAGGGAATCGAGGTTGTGATTGTTACCGGTGATAATGACCTACTTCAAGTGATATCGCCTGGGGTGAAGGCACTTATTCCCAGGCGAGCTTTCGCCGATACAACCCTTTATGATGAACAGGCAGTTGAGGGCAGGTATGAAGTAAAGCCAGTCCAGATTCCTGATTTCAAAGCGCTGGTTGGCGACCCTTCCGATAACATTCCCGGCGTACCGGAAGTGGGAGAGAAAACCGCCGCTAAACTGCTGCAGCAATTTGGCAATCTGGAGGGAATACAAACTCATATTGGGGAAGTGATGCCTGAGAAATTGCGCACAGTGTTGAGTGAGCATCTTTCTCAAGCTTTCAAGAACAGGGAACTGACCACTATAGTCAAGGATGTTCCTGTTGACTTTGCTCGGGAAAGCTGTCATGTGAGTACTTATGACCGAAGCGAGGTCGTGGATCTTTTTCGTGAACTCGAGTTCGCCAAGTTGCTTCCCAGGCTTCCGCAACACATAGGTGAAAAGGGTGTCGTTGCTGGGGGCGAAGTCTCGGTTCCAGCCCATTATCAGGTGGTAAATACTGAGGCGGCCTTTGATGAGCTTGTCAACCAGCTAAGGAAAGCAGCGGATTTCGCTATCCATGTTGAAGCTGCAGGCGAGCAAGCTATGACGGCAAAGTTGGTAGGAATAACGATATCGGTAGCTTCTGGAGAGACATTTTACATACCATTAGGACACTCTGGTTTAACCGAGCCAGTGCAACTTTCCTTGGCTCAAGTCCTCGGTGGGCTAAAACCAATTGTTGAAAATCACCGAATAGGAAAAATTAGTTACGATGGTAAGCGTGATATGATGGTGTTAGCCAATCACGGGGTAAAGTTAGAAAATCTAAATTTCGACGTTATGATTGCTGCTCATCTTGTTGGGGAAAGAAATCTCGAGCTTGAACTGCTTGCCTTCTATAGGCTAGGCGTGGAAATCATGTCCACCGCAGAGTTAATAGGAATAGGGAAAAAACAAGTTCCAATAGCTGCGTTAGGGATGGAGCAAGTAGCTAAATACGCTTGCACAAATATCGAGGTTATCAAGAAATTAAGGGATAACCTGGAGGAGGAACTGAAGCAGCTGGAATTATGGACGCTTTTTAATGAGCTGGAGATGTCTCTGGTTCCAGTGTTGGTAGTTATGGAGAGGAACGGCATTGCTTTAGACGCTGACTTACTTGGCAGGCTTTCAGCTCAATTGGGTGAGCAAATAGCAAACAGAGAGGCGGAAATCTATGATTGTCTGGGGCACAGATTCAATATAAATTCGCCTCAGCAATTAGCCAGAGTGCTTTTTGAGGAACTCAGGTTAACTCAACCTCGCAAAACAAAGACCGGATACTCTACTCAAGCATCGACTCTGGAGGCATTGAGGGGACTCCATCCTATAATTGCCCTTGTGCTGGAATATCGTCAGCTTAGCAAACTTAAGTCGACTTATGCCGATGCCTTGCCAGCGTTGATTAACGTTGAGACAGGTAGAGTGCATACCAGTCTCAGTCAAACCGGCACCGCTACGGGACGGCTCTCATCCAGTGAACCAAATTTGCAAAATATCCCGGTGAGGGGGGAAGCGGGTAGGATGATAAGGAGAGCCATTGTTGTCTCACCGGGAGCGTATTTATTAAGCGGTGATTATTCCCAAATTGACCTCAGAGTGCTGGCACATCTTTCTAATGATCCAGGGCTTGTCTCTGCCTTTGTTAATGATGAAGATATCCATGCTGCAACCGCATGTAAACTCTTTGGCGTCTCAGGGGATGAGGTGAATCCAGAAATGCGGAGGATGGCTAAGACAGTCAATTTCGGCGTTATTTATGGTATGAGTGATTATGGACTGGAACAGGCAACTGAACTCAGCAGAGAAGAAGCAGCCCAATTTATCTCGTCGTACTTTGAACGGTATCCGGGAGTAAGGAGGTATCTAGAGACTACCAAAGAGCAAGCCAGGGAGCTGGGCTATGTGCAAACGTTGCTGGGAAGAAGGAGGTTCATACCTGAAATTAATTCCCCGAATCGGCAGGTGAGGGAGGCTGCAGAAAGAATGGCTGTAAATGCTCCAGTACAGGGGACTTCTGCAGACATCATTAAGATTGCCATGGTTAATGTACAACATGAGATTGAGAAACGAAATCTAAGAAGTAAAATGTTGCTGCAAGTTCACGATGAGTTACTGTTTGAAGTGCCTGAGAGTGAAGTGAGTGCAGTGAAGGATATGGTGAAGGAAGTGATGTCCCAGGCAGTGAATCTTTGTGTGCCGCTGAAGGTCGACATAAAATTAGGCAAAAACTGGGCTGAAATGGCATAATAGAATGGAATGGTAACATCTTTTGGCTTTTGCCCTCCTTCAGTGGTAGGATAGCTTTGTTGAAGAAAATCCTTCGTGACGTTGGCATAACCATCTTGATAGCAATTGCTATCTTTGCCTTTCTGCGAGTTAGCTTTCAAGGCTATATGGTGCGTGGGTCATGCATGTTGCCGGGTATTGAAAACAGTGACTGGGTGATGGTTAGCAAAGCTGCTTATTTTTGTTCCGACCCTCAACATGGTGATATCATCATCTTGAAGCCCCCGATACCGGCCAATCATCCATTTATCAAGCGGGTTATTGCTGTCCCTGGTGACACCGTGGAGGTTAAGGATGGCAAAGTCTACCTGAATGATATCGCTTTGACAGAACCTTATATAGCGGCTCCACCTCATTACACTCTGCCAGCCCGGGAGATCCCTGAAGGTGAATATTTCGTGCTTGGCGATAACCGTAACAGTGCTGATGATTCACATATTTGGGGGACAGTTCCTGGAGAGAACATCATTGGTAACGCCTGGTTTATCTATTGGCCACTAGAGCATTGGGGAAGGGTGGGAAATTACAATTATCCTGCGTTAGCCAGCGAGCAGGAAGACATAACGACGGTTTCGCAGACATTTGAGGTTGAATTTGAATAGCGAAGTAATGGATATATTGGAAAGTGTCGGAGCGATGAAGGAAGGTCATTTTCTGCTCTCCTCTGGATTGCATTCGCCGGTGTACTGGGAGAAGTTTCGTCTTTTACAATATCCAGTTTATGCTGAGAAACTTTGCCGTCTTATTGTGCATCATTTTAAGGACCAGTCAGTGGATGTGGTTGCCGGTCCAACTACCGGGGGCATTATCCTCGCTTTTGAGATAGGCCGGCAGCTGGGAGTAAGAAGCATCTTTGTTGAGGAGGAGGGGGAGGCGAGAGTCCTCCGCCGGGATTTTGAGTTCAAGGCTGGTGAGCGTGTCCTCATAGTCGATGATGTCCTGACTACGGGTGGCTCGATTAAAGGGACAGTTGACGTGGTGAACAAGCTTGGCGGTGTTGTCATCGGCATAGGAGTTCTCGTCGACCGCAGCACCGAGGAAATAGATTTCAATGTTCCCCTGTTTAGTTGTCTTCATGTCCCCACAGTAGTTTATCCAGCTGAAGCATGTCCTCTTTGTGCTGCTGGTCTTCCTTTGGTCAGGCCCGGCGGCCGGCTAGCTTGACCTTGAATTTTGGGTTTTGCTAGAATTGAATTTGAGGGGATATAGCTCAGTTGGGAGAGCGCTGCGTTCGCATCGCAGAGGTTGGGGGTTCGAATCCCCCTATCTCCACCAGGGGTATCAATAGGTAGAACTCCCACTTGTTCCCTTGATTGCACATCTTGTGGCATCGGCAGGTTATAGTATACTGTAACCTGTTTTTTATTAACTTCTATTTGTTTTATGAATGAGCGCAGGAAAGCCTTCCTCTCAGTGAAGTCAGCCTCTTCAAGCAGGCTTCGCAAGTCCCGAGCATAGGCTTTCACCGTAGCTGCATCCACCTGCTCAACGCGCCGGGCTATCATCTCAGCTTCTACCTGAACCCTGGTCTTTGTAAGTTCATCCTGACGAGCCTTCAGTTCCCTGATTCTGGGTGACAGGTCATCCAACTCGAGTTTTCCTGTTTCCAGGGCATCGTAAAGCCTGGACAGTCTGGCTCTGACGTCTCTTAGCTCAGCGTCGATGATATCCATGCGGTCCTTCAGCCCGTATGAGGCAGACTGTAACTCCTCATTTACCAGTGTTACCAGTTCTTCCAAGTTTTCATTAATCAGCACTTTAGACCTAAGCTGTTTTATTACCAGATGCTCTAGCTTTTCCTTAGGAAGCATCCTGGCATCACAGGCATCCTTTCCCTGTTTGAAACTCCTAGAGCAGACGTAGTAGAAATGGCTGTGTGACTTGGCGCTATGGCCGATCATGGCGCGACCACAGGAACAAAAGAGAAGGCCGCTGAGAAGGTAAAAACTGGGTACTGTGCGCGGGTGGGTAATCTGTGGGCTCTTTGAGGCCATCTTTTGCTGAACCAGTCTGAGGGTCTCACGGTCAATAATAGCCGGCCAGGCATTCTCTACTCTTACTGGAGGTTCACCACTTCGAATTGCTGGGTGGCCTGGTCTTCCACCCCACACGAGGGTGCCACAATAAGCCTCGTTAGTAAGCACTTTATGAACAGTTACCCGTCCCCATCGCTCACCCGTACTGGTTCGAGAGCCTTCCTTGTTCAAAGTTTTGGCTATCTCCTTACAGCCGATATCTCTCATTGCCATATCAAATATTCTTCGGACTACCTGTAGGGCTACAGAGTCCTGTGGCTCAGGCTCAAGTTTGTTCCTGGTTCTATTACCATCGCGGACAGCTACTTTACGGAAGCCATAGGGTGGCCTGCTGCCATTAAAGAAGCCTCGAGAGGCATTCTCCCGCATACCCCGCTTGATGTCCTGGCCCAAGTTGGCGCTGTAGAACTCGTCGATGGACTCGATTACTCCCTCAAGCAAGCGTCCAGTGGGAGTATCATCCACTGGTTCATTGATGGAAATGACTTCAATCCCCTTGTTTCGCAGCAGCGTCTTGTAGGCGACGGAATCGGCTCGGCTGCGGGCAAAACGGTTCAGCTTCCACACCAGGATAGCCTCAAATGGAGGATTCTTGATTCTGGCCAGTGATATCATCTCCCTGAAAGCTGGTCTGGCTGCAGTGCGACCGCTCTCTGCCTCGTCTATAAATTCCCGGACCACCTGATGTCCATTTCTTAACGTGTACTCCCTGAGTGCTCTAAGTTGTGCTGATATTGAAAGGTCAGTATCCTGTTTGTCTGATGATACCCTGGCATAAACTGCTACCTTCATGATCTATCTCCTTTCGGCTTCAAAAGTTGATTCACTCCCGTGCTGCGCCGACACAGTCCTAAATCGGGCAGTATTTGCATCGACCTGGCACTACCCTTCTTAAGGTAATGATTGCCAATTCATCTTCGAGGACTCCCTGTATCCGTTTAAGCTCAGCATACAACCGCTCCAGTTCGTAATACGAGCTCCAGTTGGTAACCTCGTCCAGAAGTCCCTTGACTAAGTTTTGAGTGTCGGCGACCTGATCGTTTGGCACTTTCCCTATATGGAATGCTCCGAGTTGCATGTCGGTCACCTGCCCAGCCAGCTGGCTCAACTTGAAATCAGCCCTGCTGAGTAGCCCCGGCTGCCCCTGGGCCACAACCTTACACTGAAAGGCAAGGGCTGACACCACGCTGCTGTCAAGCCCCACATCCTGTGATGGCGTGACAAAGTTCAATGGTGACCTGGATTTGACCTGCTGCTCAAATGACTTTGCCATCTCGCTCTCCAGCTGTCCTATTTGGCTCTGAATGTGTTCCCACCTGTCGAGGATCTTCCATATTACGGACCTTGGCAGGTGCTCGCGTAGTGCGGACCACATGCGGTCGTCTCTTAGTGTTAACAGCGTGCCACCTTCAATGGTCAATTGTGAGGCCAGCCTCTGGGCAAAGGCACACAATTCAGCATAGTGCTGCTCCAGTGCCCGACGCAATACTATTGACCTGGCCTCCCTTCTCTCTCTTTCTTGACGTTCCAAGTCTATCTGTTTTCTAACAGTGCGCACATCATAGCCATCAGCCTTGGCAATCTGAGGTGGTGACTCTCCTTCTTCCTCATAACGCTGCAGCCACTGTCGACGCATCTCCGGCCTAACGGGCATTTTCTTAATTCTTTTGGTCATGATAACCTCCTGCGAATATAAATTTGCATTTATAGTGGAATCATATCATATCTAGCAAATGTTGTCAAGTGTCTTAGCCGTATCTATTTATCCCCTTTTTATGTCTTATTGATGTTGACAGAACAACAATCATTTGTTATTTTATGTATCATGAGGTCGGAAAAGTCACGTGTTCCCATATTTGTAGGTCAACAATGCGGTGGCAAAAGTTACTCTCCTGATGGCCTGCGCATTCTGGCGCGGATCATTGCCCGCTGCTGCATGGAAAGAAAACTGCCCCGAGCGTTGAAGCACGACAATCATTCAGATAGCAAGTCAGCGCTAAAGGAGGTCGATAATGAATTGTGGCATAAAACAAATAACGGGACAACAAACAGCAAGCATCGACACTGGGGAGGTGAGAAGGAAGCCGGGTAGGCCCCGGGCCATACCTGAAAGTGTGATACCACGCTTGCTTCGTCTCTATCATGAAGGTTTGGGTTATCGGGCAGTTGCTCGGGAGTTGAGCAAAGAGGGCGTTTCCGCGGACTGGAGCACTGTGCGTCGGGTTATCAAGTCTCGCGGGTCTGTGGATAATGCATAAAATGACCTGTAAGCGGTTTTTACCACTGTTTTGCCACTGGCTATCTTAACCAACATGGGGAAAACTATGGACAACGGCGATATCGCGGGAAATCAGCGGAAAATGCGGTTTCCCGTCAGGAGATGGTGATTTGTGAAGACGTATCTTGCGCCACAAGAAGTGAGGCTAGTGGAAGAAGAAGCTACTTGCCTCAGGGACCGACTACTGATCAGACTTCTTTTTCACATGGGTTGCCGAATCTCAGAGGCACTGGCTCTCAAGGTGGAGGATATAAATTTTGAACAGGGCACAGTAACAATCCTCCATCTCAAAAGCCATATCAATTTATCTTGTCCAAATTGCGGGGCAAGGCTGGGACAGACGCACAGGTTTTGTCCCGCTTGTGGTGAGAAGGTGATAAGTGCTTTCCCCCAGGAACGTCAGCACCGCCGGATAAGAATCCTGCCCATTGATGGCAATACTCTGGATATGTTGAGAGATTACACCAGACGAGGCGGGCCTGTGCTGAGGGACGGTCAGCAGCTCATCTTTGGTATCAACCGACATCGAGCCTGGCAGGTGGTGAGGGACTGCGCTGAAAGGGCAGGACTACACCCACTGGTGAATCCGGAAACGGGAAAGATGAGGGGCATAAGCCCCCACAGGCTGAGAGACGCCTTTGCTGTGCATGCTGTTAAGTTCGATGATTCAGGAGATGGACTCAGGCTTCTTCAAGAGCATTTGGGTCATGTGAGCTTCAACACTACTGCAAGGTATCGGAAAGTAGGAGGGGCTGAACACCGGGATTGGTTCAAAAAACTATGGAAAGAGGGAATCCATTAGATTTTCTACCCTTGAGGCCAGTCAGGGGTGGTTTCCTGAGACCCTTCGGCTGTGGGTGGTTTATCAGGGAATTTCTGTTGGGGAACAGGCCCGGGGGCTCACCCAGGATAGACCCGAATGTTGGTGCTCCACAGGCAGATATCTTTTATTACTACAAAAGAGCTATCCTCAGGGCAATTGCTTCAGATAGAGCTACCAGGCAAGAGGAGCAACAGGCGAGGCGTGAAAAGCGCCTTATTTCCCCTGAAAGGATAGCGGAGCTCACCGAAAGATATCTGGCTCGCAGTCCTTACAAGGTCAACAGCTGCCGCTATCACTCATTTGTTGTTTACTTCTCAAACCTCCAGAGACTGGGCTGGGTGGAATTTACAGGCAAGGAAGAGCCCTCAACTCTCCAAGATAACTACCCCGCAGGACAGCCACGAAAGTATTTCCGCTTAACATCAGCAGGACATCTAGCTGGCAACGCTGCCTGGTCAAATCCCTTCTTTGCTCTCTACGGTGGTAGGTAGGAGCTAAGGTAGCCACCTAAGGTAAGGCTAGGCCTAGTTGCTATTTATCAATTTATCAAGATTATCCAGCCTTTTCCTTTTATTGAATATCAGCGATTAAGAAAATTTCATGTAAATATAGGTTCATTTTTTAATATCACAAAAATTCCTTTTGTTCAATAATGAATTTAGAAAATTTGAACATTAACAAATAGCAATCCCAAGTAGGTTGCTCATATCAGGAAGCCGAAGCCTGAACCTTGCCTTATTCCTTGCTCCAGTCTATTGCTTCCCAAAGGTAGATGCCTAGCCAGGTGTTAGCTAGCTAGGCAAATCCAGCTACAAGGGGGTTACCGATGCAACTAGACTGGGAAAAGTATATGGAAATTGCCGACAAGTTTCAACACAAAGCAAGGTATCAGGATAGGGAAGATTTGAGGCAGGGCATCATATTGAGGCTTGCTGAAGTAGCCTTAAACAATGGGCATAAGCCATTTAGGGAAGGGGCAATGGTAAGAGTAGCTAGCTATACGGTAATGGCATACTGGCGAGACCTTATGCGTCAGCCGAATATCACAAGCCTAAATGAGGAAATAGATGATGGCGAGGGCAACAGCGTTGAGCTATACCAGACCATAGCCGATGATAATGCCATAGACCTTGAGGCTTGGCTAAACGCTAAAGCCTGGCTAATGGGTTGTCCAGCTAGACTTGTTAGCATTGCCTACAAAAAGGCAATAGGCAAGCCACTAAATCACAAAGAGCAAGTTTATCTTTCCTATCAAAGGCAAAAAGAGCTTAAAAAGCGTCAAAAAGTTCTGACTTTTTGACCTCGTCTTGGAATTATATTAGTAGAGGCAAAAACAATGCCAGCGGTTAGCGGGTTGCGATTAGCCTTACAGCTTCAACAAATCCCTCGCTCTAATCCAATGTTTGAGCAAGGCTCGCTCAAACAAATCTAAAGTAAGGAGGTGATAGATTGGAGCAAGTGAATATAGTAGGCAAGCGTTCAGGTGAAGGCTTTGTAGCTCACAAAGGGCAACTTATTGACGCTTTGGCAAGAGCACAAGCCGAGAGAGTGATGCTGTTTAACGACGAAATCACTCTAGGCAAGAAAGGCTTCCTAACCTACCTCAAAGCTCTAGCAGGTAGCAACATTATCAAGGTTGTGCCTGCTAGCGACGATGCTAGCGGTTCGCAGGTTGTCGTTAAGGGTGTTAAGGTAGTTTGCGGTAACCATCAAGGCTATTTACCTAATGAGGCTTGGATAAAGGATAAAATGCCTTTGACCTTCAATCAAGTCCGAGTGTCTCGGAGCAACGCTGTTATGCCAAACCTCGGTAGTGTTGAACTAGCCGAAGCCTTGTCAAAGGTTGTAGGCTTCGCCTCAATTGAGGAAACGAAACCTGTTTTGCAAACGGTTCGCTTTCATCAAAACGAAGGCAAGCTAACCTTAACAGCTTCGGATGGCTACAAACTTGCCGAAACTAGCCTTGACTTTGAGGCTGGCGAAGCGGAAGCCTTGATTTACGCAAGTGAATTGAAAGGCTTAATCCCAGCTTTGCGTAAAGCCAAAAGAGTAAAGGTTAGCTTTGAGCAAAAAGCCGATGAGGAAGGCGGTTTAGTTACTAAACTGCTTCTCATTGACACCGAGCTAATCAGGTATAAACTCTATAGCCAAGAGGGTGACTATCCTGACTATGAGAAGGTTGTACCTGATGAGTTTGTAGCTACTGCTAGCCTGGACACTAAAGAGGCAATCAAGGCAAGCCAAAGCCTCTTATCCTTCTGGTATGACGATGATACCAAACCACTATACCGACCTTTAATGCTAGCGATTAGCGAAGGCAAGGTGACAATAGAGGCAAAAGAGGATAGAGGCAAAGCCGAGATTGAAGCGGAGGCAAGCGGGGAAGGCAAAGTAGCAGTAAACGGTAAATACTTATTACAAGCCTTAAAAACCTGTGGTGGTATAGCCGAAGTTAAGGTAGTAAACGCCAGCTCACCAATACTCTTTAGCTCCAACGGTTTTCGCTGTCTGGTAATGCCGATATTATTGCCAGGTGAAACCGAAGCACCGAAGGCAGAGGCAGAAACGGAAGCCCAAGCGGAAGCCGAAACCGAAGCACCAACCGAAGCCGAAGCACAAGCCGAAGCGGAAGCCGAAACCGAAGCACCAACCGAAGCCGAAGCGGAAGCCAATACAGAAGCAAAGCCAAAGCGAAAGCGAAGCCGAAGAGCGAAAGTAGCCGTAGCCTAGTAACGCAATAGCCGAAAACAGAGCCGCACAAAAGAGGGGGTGGTAAGACCCCCTTTTTTGCTTTTTTGGAGGGGTGCGAGTCCCCGAAGTGGTGATTCGCACCCCTCCCTTTTTGCCCAAATTCAGATAGAAAGGAGGTGATTATGGAGTGCCAGTTTTGCCATCGTGACACCGACGGGCGGGTGAAGGTATCCATTTATGGGAAAGGCATCTGGGTATGTGAAAACTGCTACAAGCTGATAGATGAGCATCGTTATCAGCCTTACTCTCAGGTGATGGAAGAAGTAGCAATGCTTGAAGCTGGCTATCATGTCAACCGTAAGCTAGCCCGAACAGGAAAACAGTATGAATAAGTAACAACCCGAGTTGCCAAAATCGGTAGGAGAGCTATGCCCCAAGAATCTCAAAGAAAGGAGGTGAACTATGCCAATCAAATGGAGCGCCCTTGAGGTTGCCGAGGCTATGGATGAAGTTGAGGAGCTGGCTAGTAAGGCCGAACCTTTCCTTGCCGACGCAGAAGCCAGGGTAAGAAAGGCTACTGGCATAACAAATTTGCCAGAATATATGAGCTACCGCTTCCGACGCCTGATATACACCATCGAATACAGGCAAAACATTGGAACTTCCATAGCCAGCATTCGAGAGAGCATTCCAAAAGGTGTAATTGAAGCTGAGCGTCAAGCAGGTAGACAGCAAAGCCTTGGACTGGACACTAAGCCTTGCCAAGCAGTGCAGCATGATGACTTTGCAGAATGGCTTGAGCAACAAATGAACAAATAAATAGCCCTGAAATTCCGTAGGGTAACTACGCCTTGAAAGGAGGTGATAGATTGAACGACCGAATAGACAAGCAGGTAGACAGCCTGGTTGGTGCTCTGACAGATCCGATCATCCTTTTTCCTGGTGGTTGGGGAGATACCTTGCCAGACTGGGTCAAGGGAGCGATACAGATAGAAAGGCTTGCCCAGTTAATGAAAGGCGAAGAGACGGCTACCGACGCTGAAGCTTGCGCCTACCTTTATACTGCCAGTTTGGAAGCTCCTATGGATAGCGACTGGACACAGATTTACCTGTATGTTGCTGGGAAAGTGGTATCAAAGAACAGGGAAACCCAGATTCCGGATGATATTGGAGTGGATTCTCTCAATGATTACCAGATGGGGCAACTCCGGGGCTTGAAGGACTGGATATACGAGCGAAGAGTTAAACACAGGCGAGAGAAGCAGAGAGTAGAAAAGGCACGAGATGTAGCAGAGGCAAAAGCCAGGGCACCAGAGCAGCTTAAACTAGGTGTCGAATAGAGTAATAAAGGGTCGTGGACTTAGCTCCACGACCCTTTTTTTATTCTCGGAGGGAATAATGTAGCCAGCTGTTTAATAGCAAGATAGCAAGGGTGTTTGTACAAATACCCCTTTTACCTACTTCATCTAGGGAAAGATATTTTCCCCTTACCGCCTCAATATAAGCACCTGGCTATTGGCTACCCTTAGCCAGCCACCCTGGCTTACGCTTGCCTTTCCCTGAGCTGAAGCCTAAGTAATCCCAAGTTTGCTATGCTTTCTATGCCTCTTTGGTTGGTTGATTGATTGGCTGGTTGGCTGGCTGGCTGGCTGGTTGGTTGATTGATTGATATGAACAACAATACAGTAACAGCGAACGAGCAAGCAGCCAAGCAGCAAACAAGCAATCAAAGAGAAACAAGAGCGATCATAGGGAAGTAAACAGGAACTTCGGGTTGATTGGTTGGTTGGCTGGCCGGTTGATTGATTGATATAAACAACAATACAACAACAATACAGTAACAGCGAACGAGCAAGCAGCCAAGCAACAAACAAGCAATCAAAGAGAAACAAGAGCAATCATAGAGGAAGCAGATAGGAACTTCAGCTTGACCACCTCAACCTACACTTGCCATTTCCAGGGCTGAAGCCATTTTATTGTTTGCATTTATATTGATTTGTATTTTCCTCTATGATTAGTGTAAATCAATACAAATAAAACGAAGCCATTTACAAACCTTGTTTATTCTTTTGTTCTTTGTTTTATTTGGTTGCTGTTACTCTGGTTACTAGCTACTCCTCACTACTCTACTTGACGTTATAACATGTATTACTGTAATAGTAGAGTAAGACAGTAATAGCACAATAGTAGAGTAGGACAGTAATAGCAGAATGGCACAGTTGAGCAAACAAGAATTAAGGATTATTTAAGCTATTCTCTGAAGGTAATCCCTAGCATAGCGATAAAATCAGAGCTCTGATACCAAAGGCCGAAACAAGCAATTTACATTATCAAGTATGGAAACGAGTTGAATGCACTTTCCGATGAACTGCTTAAGCGATATTAAGACTGCTTGCACAATCTGGACGATTGTGCAGTGGAGTAACAAAATAAGCTAGTGTGACTTTTCTTTTAATATTCATCCTTATGTTAGCTTGGTTGTAATTTCTCCAGAGCCTCCTCAAGACTTTTGGCTCCTGTTTGCTTTTTTATTTCTTCTTCGTACTCTTGTGTAAGTGGGGTTGTAATACCATTAGATTTCGCATTAATTAAGTAATTGATGCCATCTCGCTTTTGCCCTCTTTGGGTCTTGCCAACACTGTCAATGGCTAGCCTAGCCAGCTTACGAGGCGTTGGCTCATCTATGTTTGGTTGAATGCTGGTATATAATACAATCCGGATGCCGTGAAACTGTTTAAGCTCTTTTATACACACGGTGTTTGGACCAGGATTAGGGGAATGCTTATATGACTTGCTACTGCAAACTTGGTTTGTCTCCCTCCGCCATAGCATATCCTTAGCTTCAGCTATTGATACTTGCTCTTCCAAAATCATAATCATGGCTTTCACGTGCTCTCCGCCTTGCTCAACAGGTACTAAAGTGGGAGCACCACCACGTTTGAAACTACTTCGAGCGAATTCAACTCCAAAAGGTGTTTGGATACCTTCCAGCTTATGCGAGATCACCGCTTCGATTTCGCATCCAAGATCATCTATTAAGGAACCATAGGCCAAGATACCGATACTGGTCACAATTCTATCTCCTTCACTCCTTTACTTTGCCTATCAACAAAGCGCCCTAGAGTGTTGTTCTTACCATCCAGGGGGCTCTGAATCCATTGGATCCGGAAACTGTACGCCGTCATGTAGGGAATATTCACTTCCCAACCCCACACTGTTCGCTAGTTTCACACGCTCAGACCACGTTCCTCGAAGACTGGCTGCGGTCTCCCCGATCGCTTGTGCAATTCCTCTAAGGTAGGATTCTGATGCTGCCATTCGGCTACAGAGGGAGGACATCGCACCTCTGGCTTGGGGCAACAAGCGATAGCCTGGATATAATGGATGCCCACTCTCGTTGGGTGGGGCTGCTAATGCTACAACCATAAGGAATTTGGCAACAGCAAACTGGTAATCTTTCTCAGAAGTGAAAAAATCATTCAGATGAGGCTCATTCTTCCAGAGTTCTGCAATATACCTCATTGGATAATTAGCATATCCAAGGAATGCTTCAGGGTAAAATAAGTCTCGACGCTGAATAAAGGAACGATTGCTGAACCTTCCACTCTGGTCTTCGACTTCGATAGGCTCACTGAGAATAATGCCCAGGAGATTGAAGGCCTCTTCAGCAAGTGCCTTCGCGCCGCTTAGAATTAGTAGCCGCCACGCTAACAAGGCTGGTACACCTTGCGCAAAACGAACAACGTGCCCGTTGGTACGTCTTTCACTCAGGGATATCCAGTCACCGGCAAGTCGTATCCCCAGCCAAGTTCCTGCTACCCAGCCTTCTTCAATGGAGGCAAGAACAAACTGCTCAACCTTGTGGATAAGGGAGTCCACATTAGCAATATACTCTTGGGCGAGTACTGGGATTTGGTCTCTCTGGATCGAAGTGGGAACCTCACGTTGATTCAGAGTGTCCAAAAGCTTTTTCATTGATGGCTGCAGCTCAGCACGAGTTAGTCGAAGCACTATGTTCACTGCTTGAGGCTGGCCACTGTGAGCGAGTTTCCTAGCAAAGGCGAGAACGTCCAATCTCTCCGTAGCGGGGCCGGCAAGCGCCTGTGCATAGGCTACATCCTCTGGAGCGACTAACGGAGGGGACAGCATATTAGCAGATTCAGAGGACTTACGCAGGAAATCGCTGACCGGATTATCCGGTCTCTCAGGATTGGCGTCCACATCTGCCAATAATTGCGTGAGCTTCTGGGCCAGAGCGGTGCATCCCTCGGGCGTTTTCCAATCATACACGTGATATGCATAGGCCTGGAGGTCAAACGGGATGTCATCATTTCTCTGGGCTACGAGGATGGTACGGTCTCTTAGAGAATGCCTGACTCCGAGTTCGTAGAAAACATTTACGTTGTGGTCAGTGAGATCAGCAAGAACTATATAAGCGTCGTTAAGCTCCTCCAGTATCGAAGCGACTATGTTACCCCGAGTAGCAACTGACCGTCTACATTGATAATCCAAACCAGCGCCCTCAACAGCAGGTTTAAACACGTTCTCAAATATCCATGTCCATTCTTCCTTAGTGCATGATGCCGTGGTTGAAAATGGCATGATCACAAAGCACGTCCGTGGCATTTCGGCCTGATTATACCTCTATTCAGAATGAAGTAGAATACCGGATACCGAAACAATGGGGCTTAATTATATTTGAAGGATTCCCCGGGTGATGGACAAACTTTTCGGAAGGGATTCAGTACTTGATGGCAAGCGCGATAAAGTATAACAAAACGCTAAAAGGTGCAATTAGGTAACAAAACAAGCTTCTGTCACCCTGACTGGGTTACTTTTTCCTTGGTTTCGTCACGACAACATGAAACTTGGTTCTGTCCTTTTGAGCAGCGTGTCTGGTGAATGTTTTCAATTGCTCCTTGTCGGTGCGTAGCGAGTGTGGAGTCTCAACCTCTACTATCACCCTAGAACCAGCCTTTGTCGCCTCTATATCGGGCCTCCTCCTATGACGTATGCCTATGGCCCCGGGCTTCTTGTATCCTCTTACTCCGTCTGCCTTTACTGAATAGCCTTCGCTCTTGTATTGTCTAGCTAGTTCCCTGACTTTTCTGTCATGTGCGCTCTGTTCGGCGTCAGTTCTCTTTGTCATCCAATCCACCTCAATTCGGTCTAGGTAGTGTACCGCTGAACTTCGGATAGTTCACCCACTTCAATTATAACAAAAGCTTGTTGCTCTATATAGTCCCATAGGCTGGGGGTTGGAATATCAGTTATAACAGTGCTGGAGCTTGTATTGACTCGCTCGACTTGGTGAGAATCAATTTGACTGTCATCCCCATAAGCCACCCCCTTTAACGCATCGCACACGATTTTTAGCAGATTATCTCCGTCTACCCTGTGTTTACTGTCACTGTAATAGTAGTGCACCTTGATAAATAAAGAGCCTTGTAGAGGTCTCCGTATCTTTGCTAAGGCTGCCAGCCTGACACTCTCTTTGTATCTTTTCGCACTATCTGAACCTGGAGCATACGCTCTGCCAGGCACCATGACTAGGTGCTTCTTGTTGACCATTCGTTACCTACCAGAAATTATGTGTCCCCGTAGTGAATTCTATCGTTAGTTTAGGAGCTTGGTCAATATAATCACAGGGAACAAAACATCGGATTGTTTGTTATGCCCGCCCTTCGTACCTCCTAGTAACGCGTGAGACTAAACCATAAAGGAACCACCCAAAATCCATGCATCATTTATGCATTCTGTATTGCATTGATATTGTCAATTCCTCTACGATTTAATGGAATTAATGCAAAGCAATACAAATTATGGCAAGCAATAAAGATAAAGCATTTGCACTCTTCTATACTACTGCTACTGCTGCTGCTGTTGCTGTTGCTGTTGCTGTTGCTGTTGCTACTGCTGCTGCTGTTGCTGTTGCTACTGTTACTGCTACTGCTGTTGCTGTTGCTACTGCTATTATTGTTGTAATAGCAACCAACCAACCAACCAACCAACCAACCAACCAAGCAGGCATAGAAAGCATAGCAAACTTGGGATTACTTAGGCTTCAGCTCAAGGAAAAGCATTCACTTTTTAATTACAAGTCTTAGCATCCCGGTAAGGTATTATATTCCCAGTCAACATGAGTGGGAACGCTTTGTTTTCGCGAAATTTTAAGGGGAAAGTTGGCAAAATTGGAAGAAGAGGGAACCCTCCGAAAGGGGATTGAAAGCCGCTCCGTTGGCTACTCCTTGATTTAACCAGGCGGCTGGACTAAGCCACACATCCTGACGAACCGTTACTCCATTGAACAAATTGGCGGAATGTTCAATACTATCGGCTAACCTATCATATGCAACGTGCGGCCAATCTTTTGTCCAGCACTACTACCCGCTTCTTACTAGTTGCTCTACCCATATCGGGATAGAGTATAATCTGGGCTGGGGTTCAAAAACAAAGGAGGAGCAAGAAACGCCATGATAAGCCCAAAGTTGCCGGAACGTATCAACAGACTTGGTGAACTTGCTAACAATCTGTGGTGGAGCTGGCATGAAGAGGCGCGCAATTTGTTTCGCGTCCTTGATTATCCGCTCTGGAGAGTGACGGTGCATAACCCGGTCAAACAGCTACACGATGTCAGTCAAGATACACTGCAAACAGCTGCTAATGACCCAGCTTTCTTGGCTTTGTACGACTCTGTAATGTCAACATTTGACGCCGACATGTCATCTTCAAATACCTGGTTTACCAGCGACTATGGCAACTTATTGCAAGGGCCGATCACCTATTTCTCGATGGAATTTGCTATCCATAACTCTCTTCCCATCTATGCTGGCGGCTTAGGGGTGTTAGCTGGTGATATTTGTAAGGAGGCAAGCAACATGGGTCTACCACTGGTGGCGGTTGGATTCATGTACCCTCAAGGCTACTTCCACCAGCATATTTCTGCAGATGGCTGGCAGGAGGAGGTCTATCGCCAGCTCGATTTTGAGGCGGTGCCAATTAACCGGGTTCTCTCCCCAGCAGGTGATAACACCGTGGCTGAGGTTCAGCTGGGCGACGCTACTTTGCGTATCGGAGTGTGGCGGGTGCAGGTGGGTAACACGAACATCTATCTGTTGGATACAAATCTTGAAGAAAACCCTGTGGGGTACCGACAACTATCGGCGCGCCTATATGTTGCCGACAAAGAGCAACGTTTGCAGCAAGAAATTGTGCTGGGCATTGGTGGGGTGCGTGTCCTGCGAACGTTAAACATCCAGCCAACCGTGTGGCACGCCAATGAGGGACATACCGCCTTCATGATGCTGGAACGCATACGGGAACTGGTGGCAACAGGATTGTCTTTCGCTGAAGCCACAAACAAGGTACAGGCAACAACTGTGTTTACCACCCACACACCAGTGCTGGCCGGACACGACATATTTCCTGCTCAGCTATTGGAGAAGTACTTCAGCGATTACCGAAAATCTTTGGGAATTGACCGAGAAACATTTCTTCAACTCGGAATGCAGGGTGATGACGCAAAGCAAGCGTTGAATATGACCGTGTTTGCGCTGAGGATGGCTAATCAGCGCTGTGGAGTGAGCCGACTCCATGGAAAAGTCGCCCGAAGGATGTGGCATGGCCTTTGGCCCGAGGTTCCAGAAGATCAAGTACCAATATCTCACGTAACTAACGGAGTACACGTGCCCTCATGGATCGCTCCAGAACTAGCCAGTCTTCTTGAAAAGTACCTAGGAAAGAACTGGATAAAGGAGCATGACGATAACAGCGTGTGGGAAGGTGTCTTGGACATTCCGGATGAGGAATTGTGGGCAGTGCATCAACTGCTGAAACGCAAACTTATAGGTGCTATGCGGGAAGGTGCACGAAATCGCTGGGTGGAGGACAATCTGGCGCAAAGGCAGGTGCTCGCGTTAGGCCTGTTGCTCGACACTGAGACGCTGACTATTGGCTTTGCCCGTCGCTTCACTGAGTATAAACGGCCGACATTGATCTTCCGGGACATTGACCGTCTAAAACGAATCATTATTGACCGTTGGCACCCTGTTCAGATTGTCTTTGCTGGTAAATCTCACCCGGCTGATCTTTCATCCAAGAATCTTCTCCATCAGGTGTACACGCTGGCAACAGACCATGAGTTTCAGGGACGGATAGCTTTTGTCGAGGACTATGATATGCATATGGCCCGCTACTTGGTTCAGGGGGTGGATATATGGTTAAGTACCCCACGCCGTTTGCAGGAGGCCTGCGGCACCAGCGGCATGAAAGCTTCATTAAACGGTGTGCTTCATTTGAGCATTCGTGACGGATGGTGGAATGAAGGCTACGATGGCACCAACGGTTGGGCTCTTGATGGCGACCTTGATGCACTCAGGCCAGAGGAGAGATGGAGCAGATGCTGAAGCACTCTATCGCCTGTTGTGGAAGAGGAGATCGTACCTTTATACTACTCCCGGGACTGGGGTGGTGTACCACACGACTGGATCCGTATGGTCAAGGAGGCGATTCGTTCCATTGCGCCCGTGTATAGCACACGGCGAATGCTCAAGGAGTACACCACCGAAATCTACCGGAAAGCTGCCCAGTCGGCACCAGGAATTGAACAAGGTTAAACGCCCATCAAAAGAGCCACGGGAAATCTGCACAATATGTCGGAAAGTCTGAGCCCCTTCTTCGTATCAGATACTCTTAGTCTCTCCCCGGTAAAAACATTGAGCCAATGCTCAGGCACGCCGTCAGGCAATAGTAACAGGTCTTCTCCCCACACTTCCTGACCCGCTGGGATAGCACCGACACGAACCAGCTTGGTCAATAGTCGGGGAATTACTACCAGAGCGTATTCTTCCCCTCTACGTCGTGCAAACGCACACACGTGTTCCTGTCTATGCCCAAGGACTTGTAGCGGGATATATCCCCCATCTTGGAATAAGTCGCTATAGGACTTGCGGACATTTAGTGCCTTATAGGTCACGTAAAGCTTCAGGTAGCCATCCTCCCACGAGTTCAGGACTTGCTGAATGAGCGATAGCTGCCCTTGGGCTTCTTGTTGAGTAAGTTCGCCTAACGCCTTGGCACGTGTTTTGAAGTCAACCGGGCGTCGATTGTCAGGATCGACGAGGCTGAAATCCCACAATTCCGTTCCCTGATAACAATCAGGTACCCCAGGTAAGGTAATCTTAAGCAAGACCTGTGCCAGGGAGTTAAGCGCTCCATAATGTGCTATTTGCTTCTCAAAACGCAAAAAATCTTCTAAGAAACCATTCTCTTTGGTGCCGTCCAGGATAGAGTCCAGAAACGAAATGAGGGCACTCTCGTAGTCTGAATTAGGTGAGAGCCAGTCAGTGAAGACCTTAGCTTCTCTCACTGCCTTTACCATGTATGCCTTCAATCGCTGCTTGAACTCGGGTACCTCGTTCTCGTAGGGAGGCCAAGCACCGATCATTGCCTGATAGAGTAGTATCTCCATGTTGGGCTCAGGCACAGGTAGTCCGTTCACCAGTTGTTTTTTGGGCTCGTTCCACCGCCTCCATTGGGTTAGGTGATTCTCCCATTCCTCAGGAATCTCGGAGAGTGCATTGATTCTGGTTCTGACATCCTCGCTTCTCTTGGTATCATGTGTTGAGGTAGCATTTAATGTGTGAGGCCAACATTCCTGTCGCGCTAGAACACGGCGGTGGAAGTCATCAACCGAGAAGCCCAGTGAATCTGGTTCACCTCCCACCTCGTTAAGAGAGACCAGACGATTGTAGCAGTAGAGGGTTGTGTCCTCGAATCCTTTGGCCATGACAGCGCCTGTCAACTGCTGCCATCGTAAAACGAAGTCGAGCCGTGCTTCTTTCTGTTCGGAAGGAAGTTGGTAGCGGAAGTCAAGGGTGAGTATACGCTTTAGAAAATCAACGGTAAGGGTATCCATATCTGGGTTTCGCCGTCGGGCTTCCTCTACGGCACGTTCTAAGTAGAGCTGATCCTGAGCAGGCACCTCCATAGTTCTTATATAAGTCCGGTAGACGGGCAAGCAGGCTGTCACCTCAATAAGTGTCTTGGTCAGTTCTTTGGAGGATAAGTTAGCGGCAAGGCTATCTCGGTGAGCCAGGTTGGCGAGATACTGCCCGAGCGCACTGACTTCGCCAGGGAACAATTCCTTGATGACCTGCTTCTTTTTCTCGTAGACAATGTTATCAAGGGGGCCCCGTGAATCTGTAAAGTGAAAGTAGATCTCATCCAATGCCTGTGCGCCACTACTGTCTACAAACAGGATGTTTACCATTTTGGCAAAGTCGTATCCAGTAGTTCCGAAGACAGGCCATTCCGGTGGCAACACCTCGTCAGAGATTAGAATCTTCTCGACAACAACGTAGAAGCGGGGGAATATGCCTGCTTGTTCTGTCTCCGGCATAATATGTTGCTGTAAGCGCAAAAGATACTGCAATGGGTCATTAAGACCATCAATATGGTCAATCCTTAAACCGGAGACCTTGCCCTCTCGGACTAGCTTGAGAATAAGGGAGTGGGTAGCCTCAAACACCTGTGATTCCTCAACCCTGACTCCGATCAAGTCATTAATGTCGAAGAAACGCCGATAATTGAGATGTTCACGTGCCGTCTTCCAGTAGGCAAGCCGAAATACTTGCTGTTCCAGCAGATTGTGCATTAGCCCAAAACTCATCGGCTCTCCCTTCTTGCCATTGAAGAGGGTGAAATTCTGCAACAGGACCGTCTTTGTCTTGGGCGAGATCTCAACAATACGTAGGAATGATTCCTTAACTGCTTGCCTATCCCGGTACTGTTTACTGGCTTCCTTAGGACCTAGATTGCTAACGGACGGTAAGTGCTCTGCAGCCTCTATCAGCCGGTGTAGTTCCTTATAAGCAGGATGCCTGGAGCCAAGCGCCTTCTCCAGAGTGTCCAAGCAATAGGATAGAATGAAGCGATACGACTTAACGTCCAGTGGCAGTCTGTAACCATCATGTCGGACGAAAAGCCCAGTGTCCTCCAGAGTTAAGACGAGTTCTTGATTCTTAAGAGTCTCCTCATAGGGGCGGCTCAGGATAGGCAGAAGAATTCTGTTGTCCAAAACACCCCAATCTATATCAAAGAAGCCGGCGTAGGGGGAGCACACACTGTTCTGTAGAACGTCCATCCACCACGGATTTTCGGGACTGGCTACCATGTGGTTGGGAACAATGTCAAGAAGTAGGCCCATATTGTGGTTCTCAAGCTCTCGCACTAGCGCATCCAAGTCCGTCTCGGTGCCAAGCTCTGGGTTCAGGCATGTTGGGTCAGTTACATCATAGCCGTGTGAGCTTCCCTTACGTGCTTTCAAGATGGGCGAGGCATAAAGGTCAGAGATGCCTAGCTGGTGCAGATAAGGAACCAAGTCGCGAGCATCTTCAAAGCGGAACTCCCTATTAAACTGAAGTCTGTAGGTGGCGGCAGGTATTCTTAAGTCGAACACCTAGCTAACCCGCATGGACAGTTGTTGACCTAGAGGGACAAACTGGTTAAGCCACTCTTGAGCTGCCTCGTCACCCTGCTGCGCCCTTGTTTGAAATTCTGGGTAAGTAGACTTGAGCATTTCATGGTACAGATTCTGCACTTTCCATAGGTCTACCAAGAACGGCAACATTCGGAACATCTCGGCTGCGACGAGCAGTTCCTTGAGAAACTCAAGATCCTCAGGAGCGGTGACTAACCTTGCCATCATCCTTTCCAGTGTCTGCTGCAAAAGGTAACTCAGCCCCTCAGTGTCAAGCTCCACTTTCCACGTCCGCGTGTCATCCAGAATGTTCCTGATGCGCTCCAAGTCCAGGCTATCACCACTGACTGCTTTGCGCAGCTCGTTGTTTAGGATGAACTCGGCGGCTGAGTGAAAGCTCTTCGGGATCGGGTTGCCCAGTTCCGAAAGGAAGCGCATTGGTGGGTAGTAGTGCTCATATACTTGATAGTAGGCTGCTTCAATTTCAGAGAGAGCTGACTCCAAAATACTATCCAGGACTTTTCGCTGTTCATCTAGAAAGAGGTTCTTGATAGAGTACGTCGAAGTTCCAAAGTGTTTGTCTAAGAGCCGGATAACCTCAGGGAAATCAGCCCCAGAGAAGGTCTGGGTCAGCTCCTGGAGCATCGTCTGGTAGTCCTTTTTCCCCTGATACTCCCGGACACCGGCATTCACGTTGTGGTCGCCGAAATGCAGAACGCCGAAGCTCAGGTTAGCCGATTCTCTGGTTATGGTAGACGTGACTTTGACCCTTCCCGTTGCCAGCTTCGACTTGCCAGCGACAGCGCTATGATAGTCCTCTAGATCGATGTCGTAACAGTGGATCTTAGCTTGCCCACCGTACTCTTCAAATAAGGAACTCACCGCAAAGTGGGCGGTGACCTTAGTCAGATCTACAATAGACGGGTTCACGAATTTGTCGTAAATGCGGCGACCATCACCACGCTCCGGGATGTTACTCTTGGCCAGCTCGAGGCGTCCTAAGAAGTTCTGCTCAATGTCATTACCAAAGAGCTCTTCTACCAGCTGGATTACTCGCCCGGCGTATTGAATGATCTGCACCGTTTCAATGACGGATAGCTCGTCAAAAAACCAGCCACAACTGGTGTACATAAGCATAGCATGGCGCTGAAGTTCTAAGAGCTTAAGCACAGTTACCGTCTCTGATTCATTCAACTCATGGGTGCGGTGCCGGTCTAAAAACCTCTGGACATTCTCTGCCGAACGGTCAAGGACTACTTCAATGTAATCATCACGGGCAGCCCCGGGGTCTTTTAAGAATTCCCGTGTTTTTTCCTCATACTTGGGGGCTAGATAATCGCGGAGCCAGTCCATCGCCTCGCGCAAGGGGGCACGCCAAGCCTGATTCCATTTTGGGTTTCTGCCGGCATTACATCCGCAGTCGCTCCGCCACCGCTCAACCCCATGAGTGCAGCTCCATGAGGTGTTTTCAATGATTTCAACCTCGCGCGTGGGTGGGTGCTTTTCCAGATATTCGCCGTAATTGGTAATTCGTGCTAAACCATCGGTTTCAATGTGGTGGAGAGCAAAAGCCAGTGCCATGTCCCCAAAGCGGTGATGGTGTCCGTAGGTCTCACCATCGGTAGCAATGTGGACAAGCTGAGGCATGGTACGTTCTTCTGAAAAGGCCTCAGCAAGGCGATGAGCAAAATTATCACCACTGCTGAGAAGGTCCTCAAAGGCAACATTGTGGGCAATAGGACCATCGTAGAAAAAGAGGGCTAACTTCCGACCTGACGGCAGCTTAATCTCATAAGCCATCGTAGTGTCAATAGTGGCATTATTAACATTATCCCAGGCCTTAGTACCAATTTGGCGTACCTGCCTGGCTTGATGAGGGGCGAGGATGGTGAACTTGATTCCTAATTCCGCAAGGATATCCAAGGTCTCCAGGTCTACAGCAGTTTCCGGGAGCCACATTCCTTCGGGCTTCCGCCCAAAGCGGTGCTCGAAGTCTCGTATTCCCCAGAACACCTGGGTAAATTTATCCCGCCGATTAGCCAGGGGCATAATCATATGATTATAGGCTTGGGCCAGGGCTGAGCCATGTCCGGAGAAGGCCCGCTGAGTTCCTCGGTCGGCTTCCAATATAGCCTGATAGACATCAGGCGCCTTCTTCTCCATCCAGGCGAGAAGGGTTGGCCCGAAGTCAAAACTCATCTTGGTGTAATTGTTGATTATCTGGGTGATGTAGCCCTCGTTGTCCAGAATGCGTGAGGCGGTATTGGGGGCATAGCACTCGGCTACGACCCTTTCGTTCCAGTCATGGTAGGGATAAGCTGAGTCCTGCATCTCAATATCTTCCAGCCAGGCGTTTTCTCGCGGTGGCTGATAAAAATGGCCATGAATACAAATATAACGTTCCATCTAAGTCTCCTCGCTAAAAAGAACAAATGCCCATGGACTAAGCGTGACAGTAGTTTCCCCCTTTGAGCTAAGCTGTTCGGGCGCAATACTCCCCTTTCCCTGCCACCGCTCCTCTGCGGAATCCAAGCGTCTGTGCCATAATCCAGACGGAAAAGGCAGAACAACCGAAGTTTGTCTGTCGCTGAAATTGAAGGCTACAATCGCCTCATTATTCTCATCCCAACGGCGGATGAAAATGATCCTCTCTTTTTCATAGCCTAATACTTCCATTCTATCCTTACTCAGACAAGCCAGGGCGGGAGTCGCTTTGCGCAACCGTATCAGTTCTTTGTACAACCCCAAAAGCGTTTGGTGCCGTCCCTCTCCACGCAGCTTATGGTTGATCTTGGCGGCTAAAAAAGTCGTTTCATCTTGGGGATTATACAGCTCACTCTGCCACTGGAAGGTGGCAAACTCCTCACGGCGTCCCCGGCGCACAGCTTCAATAAGTGCTGGCTCGGAGTGACTGACAAAGTAGGGAAAGGGAGCCGTCTCCCCGTATTCCTCACCCATGAATACAAGCGGAACAAAGGGTGAGAGCAAGATGGTGCCAGCAGCCAGCTTGAGCGCCTCGAAAGAGACAAGTTTACTCAAACGCTCACTATCCGCACGATTGCCTACCTGGTCATGGTTCTGGCCAAAGACTACGAATTGATGAGCAGGTATGTCTCTAGAGGAGACACCATGCCTCCGCTGCCGATAATGGGAATACTGTCCAGAATAGACAAAACCTTCTTGAAATGCCTTAACCAGATCCTGAAGCTGGCCGTAGTCCTGATAATACCCGTTTTGCTCACTGGTCAGTAGCACGTGAAGGGAGTGATGAAAATCATCGTTCCATTGAGCATCCAGACCATAACCTCCTAGCTCCCGCGGCCTGATAAGGCGTGCATTGTTGGCGGCACTTTCGCCAATGAGATACGCCTTTCGTTTCAGTTGCTCCATCTGCTTGTGAAATGCCACAGAAAGCTCCTCCAAAAAGGGGTAGGACGAGATATCCAGTATGGCATGAAGCGCATCCAGTCGGAGGGCATCAATGTGAAACTCGGTGAGCCAGTAGATGGCGTTTTCAATAAAGAAGCGGCGTACCTCGTCACTATAAGGTCCATCGAAGTTAAGGCCAGCTCCCCACGGGGTCTTGTAGCGGTCGGTGAAATAGGAACCGAAATCGGCGATGTAATTCCCTTCAGGGCCGAGGTGGTTGTAGACAACATCCAAAACTACTGCCAGTCCCTTCTGGTGACAGGTGTTGACCAATCGCTTCAATCCCTCCGGTCCACCGTAGGAATCTTGCACCGCAAAAGGGTATGCGCCATCATATCCCCAGTTGCGGTTCCCAGGAAACTGACCGATGGGCATAAGTTCAACGGCGGTAATGCCTAAATCATTTAGTTCATCAAGATAGGGAACAATAGCATCAAAGGTGCCTTCCTCAGTGAAGGCTCCTACGTGTAGTTCATAAACAATATATTCCTCAAGCGGCAGTCCAGACCAGGTTTGATCCTCCCATGGGAAATGGGGATCCACTACTTGAGATGGGCCATGAACGCCTCTAGGTTGGAAGCGAGATGCTGGGTCAGGACGTTTCTTTTTCGAGTCCAAACGATAGAAATATAGGCAACTTGGCTCCACACCTTCAACAATTGCTTGATGGTAGCCCTGAACATCTCTTACCAAAGGCACTATCAGCTCTTTAGGCGACACAATGTGCACTTCCACCTTTTGAATAACGGGTGCCCATACAATGAATTGGCACCGGCCATTGCCCAAATACGTAGCGCCCAAGCGGCTTTCCTTGTTCACATCTTCCGTCCCTCACCCTTAAAGCACACGACTGCCAACGGTGGTAGAGTAATTTCCATAGAATAAGGGCGTCCATGCCACGGGATTTTGTGTGCCTTTGTCCCTCCTAGATTGCCTTGGCCGCTACCGCCAAACTCGGCGGCGTCACCGTTGAGGATTTCTCTCCAGAAACCACCTCGCGGGACACCAACCCTATACTGGAAGTGGGTCATCGGGGTGAAGTTACAGACAACAACTAAAATATCATCAGTTGACTTGCCTTTGCGGATAAAGCTGATGACGCTTTGTAAGGCATCACTGGCATCGATCCATTCAAAGCCTGCCGGATCGCAGTCTAGTTCATAAAGCGCAGGCTCAGTCCGGTAAAACTGATTTAGAGCCTTCACCCACTTATTAATTTCAGCATGTCGCTCGTATTCAAGGAAATGCCAGTCTGGGCTCCCATCATGATCCCACTCTCGCCACTGGCCTAATTCTGCTCCCATGAAGAGCAGCTTTTTACCCGGCTGGCTGTACATATATCCTAGAAGCAACCTCAGATTGGCGAACTTCTGCCAGTCATCACCCGGCATCTTTCCTATAAGCGAGCCTTTTCTATAAACCACTTCATCATGGGAGAGAGGCAAAACAAAGTTTTCGTTGAAGGCGTAAAGCATGCGAAAGGTCAAATCGTTGTGGTGATATTTTCGATAGACAGGATCGCGAGACATAAACTGCAATGTATCATGCATCCAACCCATGTCCCATTTCATTCCGAAACCCAGCCCACCCACATATGTTGGCCGTGAGACCATAGGCCACGCAGTAGACTCCTCAGCGATTGTTTGCACACCGGGATAGCTCTTATATACCTCCTCATTAAATTTCCGCAGGAAAGCAATGGCTTCGAGATTTTCCCGGCCACCATACTTGTTGGGAATCCATTGCCCTTCTTTCCGGGAGTAGTCTAGATAGAGCATGGAAGCGACTGCATCTACACGCAGGCCATCGGTGTGATACTTATCAAGCCAGAAGAGAGCACTGCTCAAGAGGAAGCTCTGCACTTCAGACCGTCCATAATTGAATATGTAGCTCGTCCAGTCGGGGTGGAAGCCCTTTTGGGAGGAGGCATGCTCGTATAAGTGTGTCCCGTCGAAGAAACCCAGCCCATGTTCATCAGTGGGAAAGTGTGATGGCACCCAGTCTAGAATTACGCCAATTCCATGTTGGTGTAAATAGTCAATTAAGTACATGAAATCTTGGGGCGTACCGTAGCGGCTAGTGGGCGCAAAATAGCCTGTAGTTTGATAGCCCCAGGAGCCGAAGAAGGGATGCTCCATAACCGGCAGAAACTCGACGTGAGTAAAGCCCATTTGCTGAACATAATCAGTAAGCTGAACCGCCAGCTCACGATAGGACAGGGAGCGATATCCTTCTTCAGGCACTCTTTTCCAGGAGCCCAGATGTACCTCGTAAATCGCAATTGGGTCATCAAGTCTATTATGTTTCCGCCGCCTCTCCATCCACTCTCTGTCCTCCCAGGTGTATTCGAGGTCCCAGACTATGGATGCAGTTTTGGGCGATATTTCATTACAGGTAGCGAAAGGGTCAGCCTTATCCGCTCTATAGCCTTTAAAACGGGAGGTGATGTGGTATTTATAGATAGCACCCTTGCCTATCCCCGGAATGAATCCTTCCCAGATTCCCGATTGTCCCCGGGGTTGCAGAGGATGGCTGGCCCTATCCCAGTTGTTGAAGTCACCAGTAATTGACACCTGCCTGGCATCCGGGGCCCACACGGCAAAATAGGTCCCTTCTTGCTTGTTAACAGTCAATGGATGCGCTCCCAGTTTCTCGTACAAGCGAAAGTGACTACCTTCATTGAAAAGGTAAAGGTCATCCTCTGTCAGAAGGGTTATTTCTGATGGTCCTGGCAGTTTTCTCCTCTCTAACTCAGGTCTTGAGCCCGACTTGGTGCCTTCTTTTTTCTTTGTCATCGTCGGTGCTCGTTCCTCTTACGCAGTTCGTTAATCATCAGTAGTGTATCAACTACCTGAGGCATTTGACAAAACTCCTCGAAAGTGTATTTTGCCCTGCGCCGCCAGTTTGGGTATTCTTTCCTGGCGCTCGGTACGTTCTGAGGCTGTGCCTCAAGCCAGAGGTCTTCCAGGTTGATGAGGACCATGCGAGCCTGGCTGGCAGCCAGAAGTGATAAGCATGCCTTGAGAACAGCGGCGATATCATTCTCTGCTCCTTGGAGCCAATCCCTATCCTGTAAGAAAGTCACTAAAGCTTTTTTCATGCTCAGGAGCCTATTCTTCTCTTCTTTTACACCTGCCTTGTCTAGGAGGCCAATCCTCCCCCGTTCCTCGATGTCCAGACCTTGCCAGAATGCCGCAAACGGCGGCATATCATGGGTATTAAGGCTGGCTATCGAATTGGAGGGAACTGGAAGGAGTCCTTTTCGGAGATCAGAGGCAAGTTCATAATACACCGCGTACATACGATAGAGGCCATGTTTCTTCATAGCTGGTCTTACGTATGAAGGTACCGTGCCCAGGTCTTCACCGACAATGATAGTCTCATGGCGATGTGACTCTAGGGCCAGTATGGCGTAGAGCTCCTCGGCCTGGTAACGTACATAGACCCCATGCTCGGCTTCCAGTCCCTTTGGAATACAGAAAAGCCGGTGGAGGCTCATCACATGGTCAATACGGAGGATACCGGCATACCGAAGGTGATGGCGCAGACATGCAATTACGTAGCGGTAACCTTGCTCACGTATCCTTTCTGGATGCAGCGGTGGAAATCCCCAGTTTTGCCCTTGGGTAAAAACGGCGTCTGGAGGCGCACCTGCATAAGCTCCTGGGATGAAGGCCTCACGCTCACGCCACACATCGTAGCCATCGGGGCGGACTCCTAACGGAAGGTCCAGATACAGTTGGACACCTTTTGCTCTGGCTTCTTTGAAGACACTTTCTATTTGCTGATGGGCTAGCCACTGCACGTACAAGTGGTAACGCTTGTTTTCCTCGTCGTAATTGCCGTCGGTCAAGGTACCATCGCGAAGTGGGTGCGGCCACAACCGCCATGGATTGCGATGTTTTTCACATGCTGCCCGGAAGCGGGCGTAGTCCTCAACCAGCGGATTTGCCTCAGCAAAACGATGAAGTTCCTCAAGTCGGCCAGATGCCCCAGCAAATAGGCACCGGCAGAGCTCCTTTAGGGCCTCACGCTTCAATGTCATCTGCCGCTGATAGTCTACCAGAGGTAAGTTACGCAGAGCCTTAATCTCATTTTGAAATGATGATGATTCTAAGAGAGCCTGCGCTGAAGGACACCCCTCCAACTCTGGAACCACGTTTATGCCCAGATAAAACTCATTCCAAAATAAGCGGCTGGCGGGGAGATAAGGGCTGGGTTCAGAGGACTCATCCAAGAAAGTGGCCAATAAAGGTAGGGTAGCTACCACTCGACCGCCCATTCCGGCGACCCAGGCTATTAAATTCTGGAGGTCTGAGAAGTCGCCACTTCCCCAGCTCTTTTCCGAATGCAGGGCATATAAAGGAAGGAAGACACCAACGCTCCGGTCTTCCCGTTCTACTGGAGGGGTATAGGTCTTAAGCGGGCACGAAACAATCACACTTCCTTCCTGTCTTCCCAACAACTCCAAGGTGAGGCGGTGATATCCCAAGGGTAACCGATTGGGCAACGGAAGCTGCTTGACCACATATGGCCTCCCTTCTACATTTGCGGCCTTTAACACTTCAAAGTCGGCACCATGCCACTCCCATCGCAGCTGTTCGCTAGACTCCAACTTCAAATGACATTTGAGATTTCCGTCAGATGCGCTAAGGGGAAGACGGATATCCACGGGAAGTGACTCTCCATTCCAGGCCACGACAACCGGCTCTATCACTCGTTGCCACAGCACCTGTTGTCGTTCGCGCCACGCTGAGGGCACATCCTGAACGCTCGCCACCGGGGCTCCCAGTGAGCGGAGTACTGCCAATAAAGATTCTTCAGAGGCCTGCTGCCGACGGCGATTCACATCGTAGTAGGCTGTCTGAACACTGTAGAGGCGGGCTAGTTGACGGAGAAAGTGAATACTCGAAAGAGCACTCATTTTTGGGTCTTCTGCTCGGCTTTCCCCCGAGCCCCTTTAGCCGTCTCCTCAGGCTCTTGTGCTGCTTGAGCCACGGTCTTGACAGGCTCTGCCTCAGCCTCTAACATCTGCAATATACCCTGAAGAGGCAATCCAACCCAGTCCGGACGATTATTGAGTTCATAGTTTACTTCGTACATGGCTTTGTCAAGAAGGTACGCGCCCAGAACAACCCTTATATCCTCCCGACTCCGGGGCAAGATGGGGATGTCTGCAGTGAATTGCAGGTAGGACTTCAAGAAGGTGGCGGAGACCCAAAGGTACCAGGCCCGCGCCCACTTTTCCAGCACTGGCAGGTCCTCCGGGCGGAATACAGTTGACGCCTTACCGCGGAGGGCAGCATAGGCAGCATAGTGAAACGAGCGTATCATCCCGGCAACATCCTTGAGGGGCGAGCGCTTGATCCGTCGCTCCCCCAAGTGTCGTACCGGCTCCCCCTCAAAGTCAATGATGACAAAGTCGCTACCGGTATAGAGCACCTGCCCCAGGTGGTAATCGCCGTGGCAGCGCAAACGCATTCCAGTAATCTTTCGCCTAGTTAGATCTTGAAAACATCCCATGATGATATCCTCCAGGCCGAGAACCTTCCGCGCGTCTGCTTTTGACTCGTCTGGAAGTTGCTTTACACGCTGACGCAGCAATTGCAGAACCTGAGAAGCGAATCCCCTCATACCATGGCAAAGAGAGCGCTGGTAAGTCACTGAGAACGGCTCAGGAACGAAGTTCGGGTCGTCCATGGCTGAGGCCAGTGTCATATGGAGTTCGGCAGTACGTTGGCCTAAAAGCTGAGCTGAGACCAAGTATGGACCGATAGTCTCTTGGGCTATCGGCGGGAGACTCTCGTCACTCATGTCCACTAAAGAACCCCCCTGAGGCAGCGGTGCTTCCACTCCTGGATGCGCTAGAACCCTTTCGAAGTAATGCCTCAGAGAGTCCAGCGTATAGTCCCAGCCATCACCCTCGTTGTTCACATACCCGTGAAGGATACCCAACGTCACTGGCTCACTCAACATTCGACTGCGGTACTCGAGAACTCCAGCTACCGGAGGGGCATTGGAAAAAGGCTCCTTTTCAGTGAGAAAGCGTCCAATCTCGAGTTCAGGGCTGACCCCTTCCTCCAAGCGGCGAAACAGCTTTAATTTGAACCGGTCCCCGTAGACCACTGAAGTATTAGTCTGCTCTCCCGGCATGATAGCGGATTCCAGGGCTTCTTGAACTGGTTCACGTATCTTGCGAAATACGGTACGGGTATGGGAGGTTACAAGCTCTCCTTTTTCTCCCCTGAAGCGGCGGCGCCGAGCCATGGCCTTAAGTAGGGCATCGCGGAAACCCTGTTCAATCAGGGCATCGTAAATGACCCCATCCCTCTCGCCGTCTTTGCCCCTTAATTTCAGACGGACGATGGCAGCTTGAGGCAACTCATCAATGACTCGGCCTGCCCGTTCTTCTGAAGCAAAGGTAATGGGGAGGAGGTAGGTCTCGGGTTCACCCTCGGAGTATTCTATCCTGACCAGCACCAGATGAGCCACGGACGTATCGTAAGGCATAGCGATAGCGTCCTCTATCTCCACTGAACGGGTGTACCGCGCCTTGCTACCAAACCAACGGCGTTGCCTTATGTAGCTCAGTAGCGCTGCTTCCAGCATAGGCCTTTTCCCACGCTTGTACAGGTCCGTCCATTCCCCTGCCAAGGTGAGAGTTGGTACTGAAACCTCCACCGATTTTGTCTGCAAATCGATCAGCTCTGGCTGCCTAGATTCTATGGAAAACCAGTAAAACGCATATGGACTGAGGGTGACAAAGTACGGCGCTTCTCCGATTCGGGGAAACTCCGCCTGCCCAAAGGCCTCAACAGGCACGCTCCCGTTAAATTCATCAAGATTAAGGCTGGTATACTGCACTGAACGCGAAAGGTTAGCCACCACCAGGATGGTCTCGTCCTCGTAGCGGCGGACGAAAACCAGCACCTTTCGATTCTCCGGGTAAAGGAACTCAAGGCTCCCGCGGCCAAAGGCTTTGAAGCGTTTTCTCATGGCAATGAGGCGCTTCATCCACCACAGAAGAGAGTCCGGGTTGTTCTGCTGGGCGTCCACGTTAACGGCCTCATAGTGATACTCAGGATCAATGTTGACTGGCAGGTATAGTCGCTGTGGGTTGGTATGAGAAAAGCCCGCATTGCGGTCAGCACTCCATTGCATCGGGGTGCGCACGCCGTTGCGATCGCCCAAATAGAAGTTGTCCCCCATGCCAATCTCATCTCCGTAGTAAATCACCGGAGTTCCGGGCAATGAAAACAGAAGTCCGTTCATCAGCTCGATTTTCTTGCGGTCATTGTTGAGGAGCGGGGCTAGGCGACGACGTATCCCAAGGTTGAGTCGAGCCTGAGTATCATGAGCATAGACCCGGTACATATAATCTCGCTCTTCGTCAGTAACCATTTCCAGAGTGAGCTCATCGTGGTTACGGAGAAAAAGACCCCACTGGCAGATGTCCGGAATCACAGGTGTATGCTGAAGGATGTCAATGATGGGGAAACGTTCCTCCATGCGGATCGCCATAAACATGCGCGGCATAAGGGGGAAGTGATATGCCATATGGCATTCGTCCCCCTCGCCGAAGTAGGCGACAGCATCCTCAGACCACTGATTTGCTTCCGCGAGCAACATGCGGTTCTTAAACCGTTCATCCACGCGGCGACGCACCTCCTTCAGAAAGCTGTGGGTCTCCGGCAGGTTTTCACAGTTAGTACCTTCCCGCTCATAAAGGTAGGGTACTGCATCCAGGCGAAGTCCAGAGACACCTAAATTGAGCCAGAAACTCACCAACCGCAGGATTGTCTCTCGTACCAGAGGACTATCGAAATTGAGGTCGGGCTGATGTGAGTAGAAGCGGTGCCAGTAGTAGGCATTGGCTACCGGATCCCAGGTCCAGTTCGATGACTCAAAATCCTTGAAGATGATGCGGGCTTCTTTATATTTATCCCATGTATCACTCCAGACATAAAAATCACGCCCCTGGCTTCCACGCGCTGCCCGCCGTGCCCGCTGAAACCATGGGTGCTGGTCCGATGTGTGGTTAAGGATTAGCTCATTAATTATGCGAAGGCCTCGATAATTGGCCTCCCTGAGGAAAACCCTGAAGTCGTGAAGCGTCCCGTATGTGGGATGGATACCGGTGTAGTCCGAGACATCGTAGCCGTCGTCCTTGAATGGAGACGGGTAGAATGGGAGGAGCCAGATGGCGGTGACCCCCAGGTCCTGAAGGTAGTCCAGCTTTTCCGTTAGCCCTGGGAAGTCACCTATGCCATCGCCATCACTGTCGTAGAAGGCTCGGACGTGAAGCTCGTAGATGATGGCATCCTTGTACCACAGGGCATCACCATCCTGCCAGAAGTATGTCTTATCACTAGTTGCCATATTAATTAGCCTCTTTTACGCATTATACGGTAATTCCTGCTCTTAGTAATCCCCTAATGTATGCGGAAGATATGGGCTGGTATCTTTTGGGGATCAAGTTCCACGTAGTTCCGCGCACCCTGCCAACGGTAGGTAGAATCCGCCAGAAGGTCATGCATCTCATAGGGCTGGTCATAATCAAGCCCCAGTTCCTCGAAGGAAAGGTCTACCCAGCCCGACTGTTTGTATCGGTAATCCAAATTCACAACGACTAATATTACATTGGAAAGGTCTTCCGTACGCTTGCTATAGCAAATAAGCTGGTCATTATCTACTGAATGGAAACACAGAGTTAAGTCGCTCTGAAGGGCTGGGTTTTCCCTGCGGATGCCATTTACCCGGGCAATGAAATCCTTCAGGCTGCTGGGGCTCTTAATATCCCACTGCTTTAGCTCATATTTTTCTGAGTTGAGATATTCTTCGCTTTCTTTGTCTTTACGGCGATTTTCGCAGAGCTCAAAAGCAGGGCCATAAATTCCGTAGTTAGCTCCAAGAGTCGCCGCCAGTACCAGCCGTGTCATAAATGCCGGTCGCCCACCATCCCTGAGATAGTCGTTCAGAATGTCAGGGGTATTGGGCCACAAGTTAGGGCGGAAAAACTCCCGCACATCAGTCTGGGTCAACTCGGTAAAGTACTGAGTGAGTTCCCACTTAGCATTACGCCAGGTGAAATAAGTGTACGACTGGCTTAAGCCCAGCTTGGCTAACCAATACATAATCTTGGGACGGGTGAAGGCCTCAGCTAAGAAGATAACCTCAGGGTAATCTTTCTTGATCTCACTAATCAGCCATTCCCAAAAAGCGAAGGGCTTAGTATGAGGATTGTCCACTCGGAAGATGCGGACTCCCTGCTCTATCCAGAAAATAGCGACGCTTTTAAGTTCTTCCCAGAGTTCCTGCCAGTTCTCAGTTTCGAACTCCAGCGGGTAGATGTCCTGGTATTTCTTGGGTGGGTTCTCGGCATATTGCACCGTCCCATCATGCCGCCACCGGAACCATTCTGGGTGTTCTTTCACATAGGGGTGGTCAGGGGAGCACTGAAAGGCCAAATCAAGAGCGACCTCTATGCCATATTCCTGGGCCTTGCTCACGAACCTTCGGAAGTCTTCCAAAGTGCCAAGCTGAGGATGGACTGCCTTGTGTCCCCCCTCCTTTGACCCGATGGCCCAGGGCGTACCGGGGTCATCCGGCTTGGCTTTGGGAGTGTTATTCTTTCCCTTCCGGCTAGTGTAGCCGATGGGGTGGATTGGAGGAAAATATAGCACGTCAAAGCCCATCTCCGAGATGTAGGGGAGGCGTCTCTCGCAGCCCTTAAAGGTGCCGTGGTGACCAGCCTCGGACATGCAGGAACGGGGAAATATCTCGTACCAAGTGCTGAAACCCGCCTTTCTGCGGTCGACTACCACTACAAGTTCTTTGGGATAAGTAACGGCACACCGTCTGTCCGAGTACTTGGCCATGACTGCGGTCACCTTGTTGCCTAGCGCCAGCTTAGCTTTGGCTGACGGCGACACCTGATTTGAACGCAGCGACTCTGCCCATTTCTGCATGTTGCCCGCATCACTTTTTCTGGCACGCTGGCTTGCTTCCTCAATGAGCTGAGCCCCTTCCAGAAAGTCCATGGAGACATCTTGATCGGCCTCGACTTTTTTTGCTAGTTTCTGCTGCCACGACTTGAAGCGGTCAACCCAGGCTACAACCGTATACTGGTAGCGCCCCAGTTCGCTGACTACAAAGGAACCGCGCCAGCGGTCATTGGCCAGAAACTCCATGGGCACCTCGTTCCAATTAGGGTCGCCTTCCTTGCGATACAGAAGGATAGCAAAGAGAACATCATGGCCATCGGCGAAAATATCAGCTTCTACGACCACCTTGTCGCCAATGATTCGTTTGATAGGGAAGCGGCCACTGTTAATCTCGGGTTCTACTCCCTCAATGATTACTCGTGTCCTGGCTTCTTCGTGTTCCATCACTTTCGTACCACCTAGCTTTGCCTGACAAAGGCGTGGTGCTCGTATGCAGTTAATATTATACCTCGCTGGGCCTCGGTTTGTAATGCGCTTGCAGGTGTTGAAATAGTACATCTTCTCCGGCAGCAAACTCAGTTCCTCACTGCCAAAGAATTCTATTCTGTATTTAGTGATGTGCTTTCAGAAGCGGTCTTCTAGAGTCTTGCGTTGAGCCAGGTTATCCTCGCCTCCACTTTGCGGGCAGCAGCGGTGGAAGTCATGACCCCTTTGAGCTGATTGGCCAAGGCCGTGTCGCCGACGACATCCTTGACCCAGTTACTGAAATCGTTTTTGTCCTCAACCGAATGGTAACGGAAAGTCTCATCACTCATGTTGTTGAGAGCTTCCTCAAGCTCCTTGAGATTCTTAACGACCTTGCCATCTTGACACCAGAATCGTTTATCATCCGGCACACCACCTAAGCGCCTGTTTGCCTCCTCCTTACTAATCTTAACAATCTTAGCCATGCTCGCCTACCTCCTAATTTGATACTATGTTTACATTATACAACAAAATTCTCTGACTAGAATCGAGAGGGGTCGCGCAATGTAACAAACACTATACGCTATCGGGTCTGCAGTGTAGTGCCTATGCCAGCTTTATATCGGAGTGCGTGTTTACTTCCTTGAGAAACTGCAGCAAGATCCTGCTTCTCAAGTTGTTGCGACCCCGCAATGGAGCCACGAATTTGCCCTTGATCCAGATGCGCTCTGGTTCAATATGGATCAAGACACGGGGGCCGTGTGTGGCCTCGTCCAAGAACTGAGGGTAGCCGTTTTGGAAAATTTGACCAGCCTCCCTTACGTAGATCTTGTCCTGGCTCCTCAAAATGCTTTCCAGGAATTGACTAGCCTTCTCCACGTTGCTATCAGTGGTGATGGGGATACGAACCTCGTCGAACATATAATCAGAGGAAATGGCCCCACAATGTACTGAGTAGTCCTTGGAGTAGTTCAGCACAGGCTGGTCGAGGACTAATAAATTGGGTACGTGCAGCAACCTGCCAGTGAGTTCGCCCCCGAGCTTCTCATCCTCTCCAACCTCCTCTAGAGTAGTATGGAGTAGTCCCACTCTTCGCACATCTCCTTTGATATTGCCGATGCGAATTCTATCTCCCAAGCCATAAATGCCAGAGAAGTTGATGGCGAAGTAAGCAAGAAAACTGGCGGTGTATTTCTGCAAAGCTAGAGCCAGCCCCAATGCGATAATAGGCACCCATATGGCTATCTGGGGCACATGAATTGCTGCCACCACAGTAGCTGTAGCCAATGCTGCAACTACGGCAAAGACTACTACCGCCGTGACTATCCCGACACCACGTACTTTGTCTCGAACCATGAGTGTCATTACTTCATTGTGAAGCCAGCTACCACCCGAAGGTAACTGCAATAATAATCATAATCTTGCCCTGAGCCAGTTTAGCCTCGTCTCCACCCTGTGGGCAGCCGTTGCTTGGGTGGTGGCCTTCTGCAATTGATCGGCCAAAGTTACGTCGCCGATGACATCCCTGACCCAGTTGTTGAAATCGTTTTTGTCCCCCATAACATGGTAGTGAAACGTTTCCTCTGGCATTTCCCGAAGTGTTGTAGCAAGTTCATCTAAATTCTTCACCATCCTGCCATCATGAAACCAGAACACCTTATCAAGCGGAACATCTCTTAACCACAGCTCGGCTACTTCTTTTTTGGTTTTGGTTACCATGGCTATCGTCTTACCTCCTCTGGGTTAATTACTACTATCGTCTCTGCTCTTCTTTCCCAAGAATGAGAGAATTATCCATCACATATCAGGGGTGGGAGAGTTGCCCCTCCCACCCCTAGGCTATGGCTGGCTTACTTACTTTTTGGGGCCGGGCTTACCGGGCATGGGTTTCTTTTGCACTTCTATCACCTCCTTTTTTTAGAAATAAACATGGGGCTTTAATTATTCCTGCGGATATGTTATAAATAACCCATACTTCACCTTTATTCATGATACTTGAATGATGATTTATTTCTCATGTATAATCATACATCCAATAGTTTATTTGTCAAGACCCTTGAGAGAGAAACTTTAAAAAATTTAATAAAAAGGAGGCGAAATATGCCGGAGTGGACATTTCTTACCAATCACGCTCTAGTGCTGAGCTATATCGCTCGCCACTCCCGGATAACTGCCCGGGATTTGGCTAATGCTATTGGCATAACGGAAAGGGCGACGCGGAAGATAATCGCCGACCTGCTGGACGTTGGTTACATCTCCAAGAAGCGAGAAGGAAGACGGAATCGCTATCGAGTCAACCCCGACGTTACTCTTCGTCATCCTAGCCACGGTGAAACTGCTGTAGGAGATCTCCTTGAGGCGCTAGGTTGGAAGAGACGAAAGCCCCGAAAGTCAAAATGAGCAGCCAGAACTTTGGAAAGATGCATGCCACTTCCTCCTCATAAAGCCAGGATAAAGTTCAGGTATAGCCGAGCTGTCTGTACCACCTGAGAAAAGAGCACTGATTCTTCTGCGGTATGGGCTGCTTCTAGACGACTTGGGCCCAAGATAATAGGGTCTACACCAGCAGCCCAGAGTATGTTTCCATCGGAATGACTCCTGAAGTCCTGTGGTTTCCAAGGCAGAGACAACCTTCGACACGCCTCTTTCAGCTTCTGGACCAATGGCTTCTCTTCAGAAATATGCTAGCCTGAATACGTGTCTTCAAACTTGAGTAGGACATCCAGACCAGGGATATTTTCGCGTACCACTTCTAGTGACCGCTCGAACTCCATTTTGAGCGTGTCAATCCTAGAATTGGTTTGTTAGAAGCGCCTCGCACCATAGCCCTACTTCCCTATTTTGACATACCTTATTTTCCAAAAAATTCTATTCTGCTTTTGGTGATGTGCTAACTGGCTCCGGGCTGCTTTTTTACAGGCCGTCTCAAAGTCTTGCCCAGCCATACATGCGTGGCGGAGAGAGCGCAAAGGTGCTATAGGCCACTAATCAAAGGGTACCTCCAAATGCAGAGAGCCCTAGAGCATGCTTGACAAAAATCCTAAAAGATGTTCTTATTAGCGATACGAAGGGAATATCCCTGGTTACCTGGGAAAAGCGTTAGGATTAGACGTGCAACGAGGCTGAGGTAAGGAGGTGGCTATGTTTCATGCCATCGGAGAAACGGCAGGGGAAATCTGGCAACTTATCAAAGACGAGGGACCAATGAGTATCTCTGCCATAGCAAGCAAAACCAAGCACCCCCAGACCATGGTCTACATGGGACTTGGTTGGCTTGCCCGGGAAGATAAGCTCAGATTCACGCAGACAAAACGAGGAACATCTCTCTCCTTAAAGAAGTGAGTCTTTAGTAGGGAGACAAAGGGACATGGGGTGATGAACATTACTCCTCAAAATACCATCTTTATCATCGTTTCTTTCGAAGGGCCTGACGTCTATTCGCTTGCCGGAGGACTCGGTTCCAGGATTACCTATCTAACCAATACCTTGGCAGAAATGGGCTTCCAAGTCCATCATATATTTATAGGCGACCCCAGAAAGGATGGGATTGAATTTCGCCAAAATGGAAAGGTTGTCCTTCATCGCTGGTGTCAGTGGATAAGCAAGTATCATCCGGGCGGAGTCTATGACGGGGAGGAAGAGAAGCTTTACGATTTCACTAAGTCTGTGCCCCCGTTCGTGGTTCGAGAGCTTGTCATTCCTGCCTTCTCCGAGGGAAAGGTGGTGGCAATACTGGGTGAAGAATGGCACACCGCTGAAGCTATTTGTTGTATAAGCGACCTCTTGTATTATTCAGGCTTGCGTGATAAGCCATTAATGTTCTGGAATGCCAACAATACTTATGGTTTTGAGCGAATAGACTGGCAACGGCTTGCCTATACCACGACAATTACCACAGTGAGCAAGTACATGAAGCAGATTATGCTCAAGATGGGGATAAACACCCTGGTTATCCCCAACGGGATACCCAAAGCCTTTCTGGAAGAGGTAGATACAAGAGACGTTTCAAGCGTAAAGGAGCGACTGAAGGCCAATCTAATATTAAGCAAGGTAGCGAGATACCATCGCGACAAGGGTTGGAAACCAGCGATTGGCGTCATTAGTGCCCTGAAGAAGTCGGGGGAAAAGCCCCTTCTCTTGGCCCGTGGAAGTGCTGAGCCATATGGGGCTGAAATTGCCCGACGGGCTGAGCTAACCGGCATAACGTTGAAGGATGTTTCCCTACAAGGAGATATCGAGGAGTGCTACAGGCAAGCTGCGCTTGAGGGGAATTTCATACCTTATTTGGAGGCCATTGGCGAGGCGGGCAAGGCGGATATGCTCAATCTTTTATTTCCTATACCATACTCCTTCCTGCGGGTGCTCTATAAAGCTAGCGATGTGGTTCTGGCAAACAGCGTACATGAACCATTTGGTCTGGTGGGCTTGGAGGCTATGGCTGCAGGTACAGTGGTGTTTTGCGGCTGTAGTGGAGAGGATTATGCTACTCATATGTACAATGCCATAGTGTTGGATACCTCCAAAGCGGATGAAATTCGCTTTTACGTAGATTACATTCGAACACATCCAAGGAAGAGGGAAGCAATGAGTGAAGCTGCAAAACGGACAGCGGAACAGTGGACCTGGGAAGAAGTGGCCAAAATACTAATAAGCAAACTTGAATTTCAGTTACGAATCAAGAAAAGAGGCCCACTTTCTGAGGCAATGACCTCGAAGCCCGAAATGGAGAGACAATTGTACAAAACCTCGTAGTCCATTTATTCGCAAGGCAAGGGTAATAGAATGTATTGGGAATAAGCGATCAAGGAGGTGACTGATGTTCAACATGACGTATTTCCTTCAGGTAGTTCTTCCCGCATTAATAGCTATAGTGATAGGGGTAATAGTTGGACGTGTCTTAGCATCTCTTATTTCGAAATTTGGTAAGAGAAGGGAGCTTGACCCATCTCATATCCACTCGCTCAAGCTTATTGTTAGGTGGCTTATTATCATCGTTCTTGTGATTGTAGTTGCAGGCATATTCGGGATAGGCACACAGAGTATTTGGATTTCCCTCGCCGCTTTCATAGCG
>Ga0209979_1000626_pt1 | contig 45660 bp, 38 predicted proteins | sample AnhtaG_FD_183114 | JGI IMG/M metagenome (GOLD analysis project Ga0209979, IMG submission 183114) | Deep subsurface microbial communities from Anholt, Denmark to uncover new lineages of life (NeLLi) - Anholt_01485 metaG (SPAdes) (version 2) | ecosystem: Environmental > Aquatic > Marine > Oceanic...
TAGTATGCTCAAACAGCACTACCGGCAACATCGTGGTTTATCCAAAATACGAAGAGAGGCTTATCTCGCATGGTATGCCTCCGTTATCATCAACAACAAAAAACCAACACGTTTTTTCCATTAACCCACAAATTCAATATAGCCTTAATGGTGAAAACGATAGCTCCACCGTTTATGGGAGACGAATATCTTTTGCATGCACAGAACCCCGCCTTAAGGGAGAAGAAGAATCATATGAACCATCTGATTGATACCGACGATAAAGAAGGTGAAGACTCTGCGCAGTTGAAGTTCCTGGAAACCTTAATCGACAAGCTCATTAAACGATTGGAAGAAGACTCTTATAAGCCTAAAGTCCAGGATGCTCTAAAAGCCATCCAGCTTAAACAGAAGATGGCTAAAATCTCGGAAGTTGAACGGAGTGAAACCCATAGGGCCGAAAAAATCTTTTGGCAGGAAATAGAAGCAATAAGAAATGAGGAATTGCCAAAACTATATCCCGAAACCATCAGTCTCGAATCTCAAATTCAAAACACCATCATAGGGCTCAAGCATCTCGTAAAAAACGGCATTCTTCCGATCAAAACTATTACCGATACTTTTAATCAGGGTAAATCCAAAGAAAGCCGGCTCAGTTATCGCCGCATTGGCCAGCTCCTTTCCACCATGGGGTTCCGAAAGGCAAAAACCCACGCCAGCACCTACGCCATCCTCTGGGACGACAATCTTCTTTTATGGTGAGTTTCGAACCAATCTCAAAATACATTTTCTAACGATGAAAAAAATGAAAAATAGCCATCCGCAAATCCCGCAAGTCCCGCAAGTTCGTAGGCGGGGCTCTCTCCCCCAAGTGGGGGATCTGCCTATGGCATGACCAGCCCCGCAAGAAAGTTTGTAAATCGGGTTGCCCAGACGGGCCTGTAGGGCGATCCCGCGATCGGCGGGAGAAGGGCACCCTCAACCAACGTAAAGGTTACCGAAATGAAAAAGCCCTCCGCATTTGGCAAAGGGCTTTTTCTCTTCAAAACTTTTTTCGATCTCTTAGTGGAGATAAGCACGTAGGGATTTGCTGCGGGAGGCGTGTCTTAATCTTCGGATGGCCTTCTCCTTTATCTGTCTCACCCTCTCTCGGGTTAAACTGAATCTGGTTCCGATCTCCTCCAGGGTCAATGCCTTCTCCGAATTTAGACCGAAATAGAGATTGATCACCTTTGACTCTCGAGGAGAAAGCGTATCTAAAGCCTTTTCGATCTCCACCTTCAAAGATTCAGTTAACAGATCCTCATCCGGCGCGGGTTGAAATTCATCCTCCAGGACGTCCATGAGGCTGTTGTCCTCGGAGACGGAAAACGGAGCATCTAAAGACAGATGGCTGTTGGAGATTTTCAAAGTGTCTGAGACCTCCACAGAAGATAGGTCCAGCTCTTTGGCGATCTCATCCGGGGAGGGCGCTCTTCCATACTCCTGCTCCAGCGAGCTGGAGATTCTGCCTATCTTGTGCAAAGTTCCCACCCGGTTCAGAGGCAATCTCACAATACGTGACTGCTCCGCTAAAGCCTGAAGTATCGCCTGCCTGATCCACCATACCGCATAGGAGATGAATTTAAATCCTCGGGTTTCATCAAATCTTTTGGCTGCTTTGATCAGCCCTATGTTTCCCTCGTTGATCAGATCAGCCAAGGATAGACCCTGGTTTTGGTATTGTTTGGCTACCGAGACCACAAATCTCAGGTTAGCCTTGGTCAACTTCTCCAGGGCTTGTTGGTCTCCTAGCTTGATCCGCTTGGCTAATTCCACCTCCTGCTGTGCGGTGATCAAGGGAGTCTCTCCTATCTCCCTTAAGTAAAGATCCAGGGATCTGTCCTCATCCCTGTATCTTCTTACTTGTTTTGCCAATTTGTATACCTCTCCTCCTTTCGGCGGCTTTTAGAGGTTGAAGGTTAAAATCGATCTTCTGGTCCTGTTGACAAAACACTACTTAAGGTTTGACCGCTATAAAAAGCGGTTCCCCATCTCTATAGATTAAGAAAAGCATAGCTTTCCCTTTATTCTTCAAGGATCCGGATGCCTTCTGGTAGTCGACTAAATTTTTGATCTCATGGTCGTTCATTTTCACTATTATGTCGCCTGAGCGGAACCCTGCCTGCTCAGCCGGGCTTCCCAATTCAACCTCCAATACCATCACGCCAGGTTGGAATTTCACATTATATTGAGCGGCTAAATCTCTGGTGGAGGTGCTCACCTGTAGACCTAACCAGCTTTCACCTTTCTCTTCCTCGGGTAGCCCTTCTTCTATTCCAGAGAGGAACTTTTCTCTGTCCGCCAATGTCAGTTTCTTGGTTAGCTTCCTCCCTTCTCTTATAATATCGATGGCGACCTTCTGCCCTGGTCCTGCCTCCGCCACCATCATCCTGAACTTCTCTCCATCCACTATCTTGCGTCCGTTGAATCCGGTTATCACATCACCCAATTTGATTCCCGCCCTATCTGCGGGTGTGCCTGATTGAACCTGCCGCACCAGCACCCCTTCGGCTGAAGGAAGATCTAAAGCATCTGCGGTATTTTTATCCATCTCTTGGAAAACTATTCCTAAAAACCCTCTTAAGACTTTCCCTTTCTCAACCAGATCGGGAATCACCGACTTAGCTAAGTTTATGGGGATGGCGAATCCTATCCCGATGTTGAACTTCATCCCGGTAGGATTGGTGATGGCTGAGTTTATTCCCACCACCTCTCCATGAATGTTTACCAGAGGTCCGCCACTGTTTCCCGGATTGATGGAAGCATCGGTTTGAATATAGTTCTGATACTGGGGGGTATTCTCTGGTCCAAATCTTAAGTTTCCCCGTCCTTTGGCGCTGACCACTCCCACGGTGACTGTTCTATCCAGACCCAGTTCGGGGAAGGGATTTCCGATAGCCATAACCCATTCTCCTACCCTTAAAGAATCCGAATCTCCAAACTCAGCCACGGGAAGCTGGTCTTCCACCTCGATCTTCAACACAGCCAGATCTGTATCCTTGTCCAAGCCCACCACCTCAGCCTTATGCTGGCTGCCGTCAGGTAGTTTCACAGATATGTTATCTGCGCCGGAGACCACATGATTGTTGGTCAGAATATAGCCATCTTTTCTAAAGATGAAACCCGAGCCTAGGCTCTGGCTCTTCTGAGTAGGCGGCCTTCTTTCCGGAACCTCACCGAAGAATCTGCGGAAGAAGTCGTCAAAAGGGAAAAACTCATGGAAGGAGGTGCCTTTCACCACCTTTTCGGCTCTTATGTTCACCACCGCCGGGCTGACCCTTTCCGCCACCTTCACAAAGGGACTCTCCGCCGCCAAGAGAAGCTCACTCTTTGATCCGAAAAACTGGTCTGGGTCCCTTTCTAGCTCCTCTGGAGACGTGGTTGCTTGAAGGTTTCCTGAAAAAAGAGAAAACCACTTTAAGCCAGACGAAAGGAATATGCCCGCCCCTATAAAGATAAGAGCGAAAAGAAAAAATACGAAAAGTTTTTTCAGTTTGAAAAATAATTCACTATCTTTCAAACCTTCCACTCCCAAAATCTTTTAAATTTTATTGATAAGATCCTGTGCCCCAACAGCCAAGGAAATCCACGCTGTTTTTCAGCAAATCTGAATTCCTCTTTAAATCCCAATCTACCTTCTTATAGTTTTCTTGTCCCTGCAAAAACTTGCCGACAAAATGCAACATATTATACGTTTAAACTCTTAATCTGTTGCATTCCTAATTAAAAAAATCTATTTTCATTAAATTTTCTTAAATGTAGCGTGGCAACCTTCATATGTGACACTTTTTGGTCGAAGGACAAGCTCCGTTTTCTTGAGGTTTTATGAATGCTGAAATTTTCTAAATTGTTATATCGGAATACTTTTATCCAGACACGGCGGTAAGATGCCAGAACCTAACTTAAGTTAGGTTCTGGTAACAGCTTTTAGCAAATTTCGGGTGTGACTAGCTCGTTATCGTGTCGGGAGATTGCTCGCTTGCCGTTTTGCAAAATTCGTCTTTTATTGTCAAATTCACTTTTTTTCACTTGACCAGAATAGTTGCCGATATATATAATAATTTCGTATGAAAAATGGTTACATTCAAATACTTCGGCAACAAAACCTGAAGTTTTTAGGAGGCGATATGAAGAAGTCAGTATTTTTTGTTTTTTTCCTTTCTGGATTTTTGTTTTTTTGCATGAACATAATGCAACCTGGTGCGGCGTCTGAAAAGGATGATCGAAAAACACTGAAGCTTTTCCATGATCTGCAGAGGATAATCATCTCCGTATCCGATACCATCAAACCCTCGGTGGTGCATATCGAGGTGGTGAAAAAGACCGGACAGATAAAATATAAATCCTTAGCCTCCGGCTTGATCGTGGACCGGGAGGGTTTCATCCTGACCAACGAACATGTGGTGGATGATGCCACAAGCATAACGGTAACCCTTCCCAGCAAGATCGAATATCCGGCGGAGATCATCGGGACAGACAAACAGACCGATCTGGCTTTAATTAAGATAAAAACTGAGGAGGAGCTTTCCATAGCCAAACTTGGCAACTCCGACGAGGTGGAGGTGGGGGAATGGGTGATTGCGGTGGGTAACCCTTATGGATTTGATCGCACCGTCTCATTCGGCATTATCAGCGGCAAAGGCAGAGTGCTTCCCAACCTCCCCATCGAAAATCAACTGATCAACGATTTCATTCAGACCGACGCCGCCATCGATCCGGGCTCATCCGGTGGACCTCTGGTGAATCTGAAAGGAGAGGTGATTGGCATAAACTCAATTGGATTCGGCAGAGGACAGGGTTTTACCATCCCCATAAACATAGCCAATGAGGTAAAGAATAAACTTTTAAGCAGTGGCACCATCCAGCGAGGCTGGATCGGCATAGCCATCCAACCTTTAAGTAGAGACTATGCCCAATTCTTTGGCAATCCACAACTGGAAGGTGTTCTGATCTCAGATATCATTCCCGGCTCCCCGGCGGAAGAAGCCGGTCTTTTGCCGGGTGATATAGTAGTTCAATACGATGGTGAGAAAGTATCGGCGGAAAAAGAAGAGGATTTAAACAAGTTTCAGGTTTTGGTTTCACAGAGCGAAGTGGGGAAAGCTGCGCGTCTGAAGATCAAAAGAGATGGCATCGATACCAGTATCACTGTGAAAATCTCTGAACAGCCCAAGGTGAAGGCGGACGAATTTGAGACCCAGTTCGGCTTCACCGTAAAGGAGATCACCGAAGTCATATATCGGCAATACATGCTGGAGGATAAGGAGGGGGTTTTAGTCTCCTTTGTGGAGGTGGGTGGAGTTGCCAGCACAGCTTTGTTGGAGGAAGGGGATGTGATCAAAAAGGTGGAGGATTTCGAGATCAAAAATCTGGATGATTTCAAGAAAAGCTTAGATCTGGTAAAGGATAGAAAACAGATAATGTTGACGGTGAAAAGAGGAAAAAATAAAAGATTCGTTTTGCTGCTCCCCAAACAAGAGGAAAAAGGGGCCTCACCTTAGAAGGATGCGATACAGCCTCCTCCGCCGGGGGGCGGACCTAAGACTCTTGTGGTTGAAGTCAACTACCCCCGACTAGAAGTCGGGGGCTTGGAATCCCCGCCAGAGGCGGGGCTGAAGTTAATACACGACCAGTCCTATGGATTCAAATTCGGATTTTTGGAACCTCTGACTTGGTAGTTCATTTCCCCTCTTTTCTAAAGAGGGGACAGGGGAGATTAAAATCCCCCTAAAGTCCCCCTTTACTAAAGGGGGAATTTAAGATACACCCCATTTTACAGAAGTGGAAGTCTGACATGCTACTGAATCATACTAAAGTCTTCGCCTAAAGGCGAGGGTTTTTCTCCCATTCCCCGAAGGGGACAATAAAAGTTTGCATTCTTTGGCAGGTTGTTGATGTTTCGATGTCGGCACCGGACTTACTGGCGTTACTGACGTTTCTGATATTCATTTTTGAAAAATTTTCATCATCTGTAATCATGTGCTCACCTTTATCCCCTTTTTACCCAGAGGGATAGGTGTATCCGTGCATAAGGTGATAATAGTGAGAAAGGCGATGGCAAAAGGCTTTTTCTTTGAATATGATCCTTATTCCTTCTCATATAACTCTCCTTGATAACAGGGGAGCTATCTCGATCACCATAAAAATCGTAGTGAAATTGCCTTTTGGGGAAGTTAAGACTTTGCGCTGGAGGACCTTTTGAGCCGCTCTAATTTCCTGTTCGTCACGGATGCCTTCCAGACGGACCTTCGGCGTACGTGATGGAGACATAGAAGGTAACGGATTCATCCTGATCCCGCCTTTGGCGGGAGAACGGACGAGGGCGTCCGTTACCAACGAGAGATTTGGTTGACCTCGCCAAAGTCAGGGGAACTTTTCAAAAGGTCTTTTACGTTGTTTCAGCCTTTCCTTTTAGAAATTACCATTTGTAAATTAAATCAAGAGCAATTTACTTTTCGCCTGGGCAATGATCTTATCTCTTAGCCCACGACATAAGGGAATCAAAGCCTCGAAAGAGAGCCCTCTGTTACTCTTAAATAGACTTTCAGAAACTATCAAGTATTCCCAATTCTGCGACTGGTGAAATTTATCGGGAGGTATAACAGTGGAAGCCTGATCGCACCAAGCAACTGACGCTTGTGCTTTGACCGCAACATTAGGACTATCTATGTCTCTATCTGCCTTGGTCTCCACAAGATAGTTTTTCTCGGCAGTTTTAACCACAAAGTCTACTTCATAGTTTCTAAGGATGGCGGTTTCATCTCGATATGTGATTTTCAATCTATGCCGTCTGTCCAATTTGGCATACGAAAGAACTTCTGCTGAGGTATTCAACACGTCTGCCATAAAATCACGTTCGAATCCTCCACCTTTGGCCTGGTATCCCACTCTGGGATAAATGCTCTTGTCTGTCTCTATAGATTTGCTTTCCCTGACCATAATCCTCGGAACATCCGATAATTTACCCCATATCCCCTTTACCTCATATTTGTATCCCTCTATCAATTTCACTATTGCCTGATGAATCGTTTGCACGACATGATCAAAAACAAGGACATAGTTCAAAACGCAGTAATTTTCCTGCTTGGTAAAATCGAGGGATTCCCCAAAACAGTAGTCCGACACGAAGTCGTCTATCAACTCTGCAATCTTTGCCTGTTGTGCGGTGAGAGTAGAGGTCTTTCCCCTTGTTGCCACAGCTCTGGATGCCTGCCTCAAGAAATGGGAATAATCAAAATACTCGTTATCAAGCTTCCAGGTCTTTGTCTTTTTGCCTGTTTCCACATGGGTTTCCTGAACGACCAGTTTAGAAAGCCACTCCTTAAGTTGATGAAAATCGCCACTGTATTTTGGAAGGGTGCTGATGTCTATCTGGGAAAGCTCCGGCATACGGCCCTCATCAAAAACCTGAATAGGCCAAGCTATATCAAAGTTCTCGATCCTTTCAGGAATAGCGTCAATTGGCAGAATATCCCCGGTCGATGGTGTTTCGCTTGAATCTCCACCACCGATAATGTATCCCTCCTGCTTCAGGCTTTCATAAAACGCTCTAAATCTCGGGTGCTCAACAACAAAAAGAAAATCAAACGAATTAGAAGGAATTTTGTTTCTTCTTATTTCATAAAAAGCCTCTCTTTTGGCTTCGTGTAACTCAGGATAAACGTAACGAGGGAACATCAGCCTCAGACCTCTCCCCACAATTTGCTCCAGCAGAAGGTCTGCCTCGGTTGCTCTTAACACTACTGTTACACAGATATTGTTCTTGTCAAACCCCTCCCTGAGCATTAACACAGAGATAACCACTCTAAGCGGGTCATCATCTATATCAATTTTATCAAGCCTATTTCTCGCTTCTTTCAACTCCTTGTCTTTCAAATCAGAGTGAATTACCATCACCCGTTTATCATCATAGTAATTGCCGTTCTCATCAGATAGGTTAGCAAAGTGATCTCTTGTCAAGTCTGCCACACGTGTATCTTCACACAGCACCATCATTACAGGCTTTTTCTCAAGCTTTTTTTGTTTAAATTCTTTAGATAATTGCTCCAACTTTCTTCGCCCAATATCCAGAAGTAGTTTTTGACCTGCGGAAAGAGCTTTGATTTCGCCACGACGGTGACCTCCTTCTGGCTCGTATCGTTCCGCCCTAAAATCGAGGTCTTCCAAAGTCTCCCCGCCGATGGCTTGGCGTTCTTCTAAAAAGAGTTGCTTGACTAACATATCCTGCATTGCGCTAAGCAGGTCATAGTCATAGACGATATGAGGAAAGAACTCTCGTTTCTCGGCGCTTCCATAAAAGGGGGTGGCTGAATAATCAATCTGAACAAAAGGACCGAATTCGTCCTCGTGACTGTCTTTGAGCCGTTCATGGAGCAGATTCATAAACTGACGCCATACCAACTCTTCCCCCCTTGCACTCTTTTTCCCATGAACATGATGTGCTTCGTCATTCATAATAATCAAATCAGGATATTGGCTAAGGAAATCAAGGATGATCTCTCCGCGGGGCATTTCCTCCACATCTTCACCTGTATATTGCGCCCATAGATTCTGCGCACCAGACTTCAAACGGAACTGCTGCCAATTTGTAATAAAAACGAAGGGGCCATCAGGAGGCGTGATATTTGGCTGAACATTCGTTGGTTCGAGTATTTCGAGATTGAATCGGTCTCTCCAATTTGCTCCCTCAGGTATGAATAGTGCACGTTTGTAATCCGATGTCTCAGGATTTCTGTTTCCAGTCTTAAGATCGCGTTTTCCCTTGAACGAATCAAGCAGGCGATTCAGCACCTCATGACCCGGTGTAACGACAAGGAAACGATGCGAATAATTCCCCGGTCTTTCATCATTCATCTTGTTAAAATACTGCCACACAAGCAGAGCCGCCAACACCCAGGTTTTGCCGGAACCGGTTGCCATTTTCACGGCGTATTTTGGGAACGATATATTCTCTACCTCCTGTTTAAGGGGTAAGTGTTGAAAGAGAGCCTCCGGAACAACTCGTTCGAACAAATCCTTTAAGGATTGTGCTTGCAGGATTTCATGACAGTAGACAATTGTCTCGATTGCTCGTCTCTGGCATTCGTAGAAGCGTTCCTCGGTATCCTCACCGCGGTTGAACCAATAGTTGAAAAGGTCAAGCGTTGTCCCCGTCACGCCGGGCCAACCCTGGTCAACCCATGCTTGCACTTCTCCTTCCAGGGCTTTTGCCAGATACATCTGTGAAAAGGCTTCTTGTGTCTTTTTCTTAGCCATTATTCTCTTTTAACAAAATTCAATTTTTTTAGTATGCTTATAGCTATATCAATGTCATTGTCTTTGACATTCCATCCAAATTCCTTCGCCTTTTCTCTAATTTGAGCTTTACTCATAGGTGTGCCCTGTTTACTTAAGATAAAATGAGCCTTTGCAGCCAATGACAAACTTAAATAATCAGGATTACCCACCTCTTTGAATTTGTTAATAAAATTTTCTATTATTCTGTATTCCTCAGAATTTTCTTTTTTAAGGATTTCTGCAAATTTTTGTCCAGATGTTGCAGAAGAAAAATCATATCTTTTGAATTCAAACCCTCTGTTGTGATCAATACCAAAGATTTCTCTTTTCATATTTACAAAACCAGCTCCGATCAATTCGTCAATACCTCGTTCTATCTCTGTAGAATAGGGTCCATAATAATGTGCCTCAAACCCAAAATCTTTTCCAAGTAACAAAGAAATAAAATAGATTTCTTTCTGTAATTTTGTTTTGCTATCTACCTTTCCCCCGGATGCTTTTAACAGCATTAGAATTAGATGTCTCGCCTTCATCTTATGCCTCCAATTCTTTTAATTTTTTTGATATTCCACTTTTTAACTCCTTTAATTTTTCGGTTTTATCCTTTTGATCGATGTATTCCAAGGGAGCATAAACTTCAAAATTCATATCCTTCATGGACTCGTCTATAGAACTGAAGACTGTTGACTCTTCTTCAAAACTTCTCTTGTTTCCGCTTCTATCAATAATTATTATTTCACCTTCAGAATTTCGAGACATCTCCTTTACAGATTTTATTGTAAAAGAATTTGTTATAACATATTCCTCTTTACATTTCAGAATATTAAGAGAGGCTATCTGTTTTTCTAATTTCCTTCTTACGTTCGTATTTTCTTTAGAAGTAATATTGATTATTTTGTCTTTAAATCTTTCATCCACTATCTCCAGATCTTTCACTTTTTCGGAAAAGATCCTTTTAAAGAGCCGCCTCTGGTGAAGTCTTGTAAAGATATCTTTTGCGTATCCATTTTTATCTGAGAAGACCAATTCATTAATTACTCTGTCATCCCAGTAATTAAGATAGTTGTCAATATAATCTTGTGTATCTTCATAACGATAGAGGTGGTTAAGGAAATCTATTCCGTCTTTCTCTATCCCTAATTCTAACCCCCTTATGATCATTGCGTCAGATACAGATCTAACTTTATGACGATAAACCTGGGTAGTCATATAGTATTTAGCCAGGACAAATTGTTCTAAAGAATTTATGCCATCGCAATCGATAGCTATATGTTTATCATAATTTTCTTTATACGAATTAAGCGTATTAAGCATCCGATAGAGATCAAAGACGCCATACTTGACACCGCAAAAGTAGCTGTCGCGTAAGAGATAATCCATTTTATCAGCATCTAAAGTTCCTGACACGATTTCTTTCATAAGCGAAATGTCAACTTTTTCCCCGCTCAGAAGTCCTGTTATATTTTCTTTCTCAACAGGACTCAGAAGCTCTCCCAATTCTCTGTTGTCTTTGATCAATTTAGCAGTTATCTTTTCATGAATTTTCTCTTTTCCAGTAGCATCAGTATTGCTGGAATACTCCTCTAATATGTCTTCAGAAACATGTGAAAAAGGTCCATGACCTATATCGTGAAGTAATGCAGCTAACCTAATTATCCTTCTCCTGTCTTCATGCTCTTTTCCTGGCAGTAGTTTATCCGCCATCAAAGAAGCTATATGATATACACCGAGAGAATGATCAAAGCGTGTGTGATTAGCCGCCGGATAGACCAAATACGCCATCGCTAATTGCTTTATCCGGCGTAATCTCTGGAAGAGAGATGTATTAATAATTTTTAGTTCAGTCTCAGATGGAGTTATGAAACCGTAGATAGGATCTCTTATTTCACCCATTCATCATCCCTTTTTATATTGCAGGATTCTGGTAAATCCTGCAATAGCGTGACTTCTTATTGACGAATCCTGCAATAAGCAATCCCCTTATTGACGGAAACTGCCAAATCCGTTAATAAGCCAACCTGTTATTAACGGATTCTAACTTTCCACCTCCACAGTTGCCCCGGCATCATTCCCGAAAATGTCCACCACCCGTACGGCGATGGTACGTTTCTTTTTCTTCTCCAAAGTCTCAACTGCTTCAGTTGGAACGGTTTTTGCCTTTTTGCCATTTCCTCTGAACGCCTGCCACTGACTTTTGAAAGTGCACCCATCATAGTCCCAATCGACTGCCCAGTAATCGATTAGCACAGGGGAGTTGTCCTTGGCAAGCTTCATCAAAGCATTGTAGCTCTCCTCACCTTTCGTTGATGTGTGACTGACTGGAATGTCCATCAATACATACCGCTTTATAGCAATCTTTATCTGAACCTTTCCATCTCCCAAATCTTTTATTTCTGGTTTGCTTAACTTAAGGTATGGTCTTTCATAAAAGTGAACCTTATCGGCAAGGGCTTCGATATCCTCCTCTGATTTGGCCTTCTTCAGATAGTCATATATATCAGGTGGGATATCCCGGCTCTCTATTTGAACCTTAAGCTTATCTTTCAACGCATTCTTGCGTGCCTCAAGAGCCTGATGGTAGTTGTATTCATAATCCCAACCGAGAATAACTAATCGTTTGTATCCTTTTCCATCGAGTTTCTGCGCCTGAAATGCCAGATCTTCTGCTTTTTTTGCCGTTATGGGACGGTCTGGATAGCCGACATAGACGAGTTCTTCAGTAACTTGCCCTGAGCTTGCCGAAGGGTCATCAACCTTGCGGACGCCGAGACCACTTGTCTTATCTCTGGGAGTCGCCCCATATAGCTTCAGAATAAGGTGTTGCATCTCCCAAATGCGCCCACCGGTGAGATAAATCATTTCACGCTGATAGTTGCCGATGTTTTCGATAAGGAAAGGTTTGGCTCCCATTTCGACTAATCGTGCACGTGTGACCTGGATTCCAACCTTGCCAAGTTCACAACCGATCCATCGCTTTCCAAGTGCTTCTGCGACAGCAAGCGTGGTGCCGGAGCCACAGAAGAAATCAGCCACCAACTCATTTCTTGCGTTACATGATAGAATCACTCGCTTGAGTATCTCCATTGGCTTTTGTGTGTTAAATCCTAAATACTCATCACTCCTGGTCTTCGATACTGAGCTTTGTCCAATTGTCCAAACGTCATCCGCCGTTTTCTCCGTGAATGTCTCGTAAATAATGTTCCCGTTAGCATCTCTTGCTGCCACAACTTTACCTTGCTTTTTATCCCAGACTCTCTTGTCTCTTTTGATAGGCTTGTCAAGCTTGATTTTAACTCTATTAAGCTTAATATTAGGGTCCCTCCCATATACCAATATGAAGTTATGGTTGTTAGCGTATCTGTTGACGTTACCTTGGAAGTTGTCTGGGTAATACCAGATTATTTCATTAACAAAATTCTCTTTTCCGAAAGTCTCATCCAATATGACCTTTACGTAGTGTCCAACATGATCATCCAAGTGAACCCATATACTTCCGTCTCTCGCCAGCAGTCTCTTCATCAGTTGCAATCTCGGATAAAGCATATCAAGATAAGAATCGGTGCCACCGGCCCATGTATCCTTGTAGGCAAGCCTTTCAATAACCGAAGGCTCTTTGGTAAACTCGTTTCCTTCAATTGTCATTTTGTGAGAGTAGTCTGCCTTGCTATCAAAAGGTGGGTCGATATAGATAAGATTTATTTTCCCCTCGTATCCCTGTGCAAGGAGTGCCTGCATTGCCAGAAGATTGTCGCCCCAAATCAACCTGTTCATCTTCTGCTTGTCAATCTCAGCTTCACCTAACATGCCGTCTCTGAACGACAAAGGAAGTTCGTCCCGGTGCGCAGGATTGGGAATAACCACCTCTGCCGTCTGAAACTCTATGTCCTTGGGGTTCGGTGCTCGTCGGGGTTTAGAATCCCACATCAACCGGGCTGAATCTTTTTTCCTTACTTTCTCATTATTCATGTGCGAAAAATGTCCTCTTCTTTTTTATTTTATCCTTTCTTCCTCTAAAAGTCAAGTGTTTTTCGCATAGACTCTTAGGAGTTCAGGTCGCAAGTTGTTGAAAAATATAGGACGCATTACAGGAACATCCTTTCTCCTGTATGTTGTCTGTTTTTTTCTTTTCAAAAAGTGTCCGCAGGTCAGTTGACTCAAATGAGATCCATAGGATATGATTTGTATTTGGTCTCCACAAATTTGATTTCTATTTCGATTGACTTTTTGTATTCTTTGTATTAATTTTGAATTTCAAAATTGACCGGCCCATTGAATCATTGAAATGGAGGCGAGAGTTGTTCAGAAATCCAAAGGAAGTAATTAAGTTTGCCAAACAGAAAAATATTGAGATGATCGATTTGAAGTTCATCGATCTTTTAGGCAGATGGCATCATCTCTCCCTGCCCAGAAGTCAATTGAATATGGATATGTTCGAAAGGGGCATCCCCTATGACGGCTCCGCCACTCCAGGGTTCAAATCGGTGGAATCAGGTGATATGGTTTTGCTCCCTGATATCCAGACTGCCAAGCTGGATCCGTTCTGGGACATGCCCACTTTGAGTTTCATCTGCAGCTCGGCAGAGGCAGATACTCTTAAGCTTTATAAAAGAGAACCCAGAGTTATCGCCCAGAGAGCCGAACAGTATCTAACTAAAACTGGCATCGCCGATAAGAGTCTTTGGTCAACTGAGTTTGAGTTTTACATATTCGACAGTATCAGCTATAAAAATGACATCAACATGGCTACCTACATCATAGATTCCAACGAGGCAGACTGGAATTCCGGAACGAGGGAGGGAAAGAATTTGGGGAACAAGATCCCCACCCATGGGGGGTATCATGCTATCCCTCCTCTGGATGATCTTTTTGACGTGCGGGCGGAGATGGTCAAAACCGTTGAGGAGGGGGGAATACCGGTTAGATATCATCACCACGAGGTGGGAGGTCCGGGGCAATCTGAGATTGAGATCTTAGATGACACTCTGACCAACATGGGGGATATAACCATGTGGATCAAGTATGTGATCAAAATGGTGGCAAGAAAACACAACCATACGGTCACCTTCATGCCCAAGCCGCTATATAATGAGGCGGGAAATGGCATGCATTTTCACCAGCATCTTTTTAAAAAGGGCAAGCCCTTGTTTTATGATAGAAAAGGCTATGCGGGTTTGAGCAAGCTGGCTTTGTATTACATCGGAGGACTTTTGACTCATGGAGCTGCTCTTCTGGGATTAACCAATCCCAGCACTAATTCCTTCAAGAGATTGGTTCCCGGCTTTGAGGCGCCGGTCAAGCTCTTTTTCTCCTTAGCCAACCGGAGCGCGGCCATTCGCATTCCCAAATATGCCCAGAAGCCAGTGGAGAAAAGAATGGAGTTCCGACCTCCGGACAACACCTGCAACGTCTATTTAGCCTTAGCCGCCCAACTTTTGGCGGGGATCGACGGGATCAAAAAGAAAATCGACCCCACCAAAGCAGGATTTGGTCCGATCGATCAAAATGTCTTCGCCTTGCCTCAGAAGGAAAGAGATAAAATCGCGTCAATCCCCACTACTTTGAAGGAAGCTCTGGATGCTTTAAAGGAGGATCATCAGTTTCTGTTAGAGGGCGGGGTATTCACCGAAGATATTCTTGAAGTTTGGATTGACTACAAGCTAAACAAAGAATACAATGAGGTAAGAAACAGACCACACCCTTATGAGATGTCCCTTTATTATGATGTGTGATTTTTAAAACAGGCAGCAAGAAATTCAACTTCTCCGTAAAAGAAAATTTAACCATCTACAATTTTTCCCAGTCGAGGTAAAACATTATGCCCAAAACTAAAGATGAGGTTTTAGCTTTAATTGACGAGAACAAAGTGAAATATATCCGCCTGTGGTTTACCGATATTTTAGGCCAGTTGAAGGGAATGTCCATCACCCGCGGTGAGATAGAGCATGTGTTAGACGAGGGTCAGGGATTTGATGGGTCTTCCATTGAAGGTTTTGTGCGCATCGAGGAGAGCGATCTGGTAGCTATGCCCGATCTGAAGACCTTTCGCATCTTACCCTGGTCGGTGAATGACGAGAAGGTGGCACTTTTCATCTGTGACGTCTTAAAGCCGGACAGAACCCCCTTTGTCGGGGATCCCAGGTGGGTGCTTCGAAGGGTGCTGGCCAAGGTGGCTGAGAAAGGATGGGGTTTCTTTTGCGGACCGGAGATCGAATACTTTTATTTTGCTCGAAAGGATGATCCCTCTCCTTTAGACGAGGGAGGATATTTCGATTACAGCACGGTAAGCACAGGAACCAAAATGAGAAAGGCGGCTGCCTCTGCTCTGGAAACTATGGGCGTTCCGGTGGAGTGCACCCACCACGAGGTGGCGCCCTCTCAGCACGAGATCGACCTTCGGTATCAGGAAGCACTGGTTATGGCGGATATGGTCATGTTCTATCGCCTCACCATAAAAGAGTTGGCTCTGCGGGAAGGATACTATGCCACCTTCATGCCCAAGCCGATCTTTGGCCAAAACGGTTCCGGCATGCACGTCCATCAATCCCTGTTTGAAAACGAAAGAAACATCTTTTTCGATCCTCAAGAGAAGAAATATCATCTATCCAAAGAGGCCCGGCACTATATTGGTGGAATCTTCCGTCATATCAAAGAGATATGCCTAGTTTTGAGCCAGTGGGTCAACTCTTATAAGCGCCTTGTTTCCGGCTATGAAGCGCCGGTTTACATCTGCTGGGGAACCCGAAACCGCTCCGCCTTAGTTCGCATCCCGGAATATAAGCCGGGGAAGGAGAAAGCCACTCGAATCGAACTGCGGTCTCCTGATCCAGCCTGCAACCCCTATTTGGCTTTTGCCATGATGCTGGCAGCCGGTCTAAAGGGAATTGAGGGAAAAATAGAACCTCCCTCTCCAGTGGAGATGGATATCTTCAGACTATCTGAGAAGGAAAGAAAAGAACTGAACATCGATTGTCTGCCCGGATCTCTGGAGGAGGCTATCAGAGAGTTTGAAAAAAGCCAGTTCGCAAAAGAAACCTTGGGCGACCACATCTTCCACTCCCTGATTGCCAACAAGAAGGTGGAATGGGACAGGTATCGTATTCATGTTAGCAATTATGAGTTAGAGAAGTATTTGCCCTGGCTATAGTCGTTTTTACCTCTCCCCCTTTCCCCCTCTCCACTTTGCGGTTCGACTTTGCTCACCGTCCTGAGCTTGTCGAAGGATGGAGAGGGGTTCACCCTGAAGGGGTTCACCCTGAAGGGGAATACAAAGGGGTGAGGTCATTGAAGTATCAACCTAACTGCGTTTCCCAATTTTCTGTGAGTGAGACAAAACTAAACGGGCTGACAGGGTGGCAGCTCAAGGAGAAGATGGACAAAGGGGAAATCTCCTCCGAAGAGCTCATAACTTCGGTATTCGATCAGATCCATAAGGCTAATCCAAATATAAATGCATATATAACTTTGTTGGAAGAACAAGCCAGAGTTACCGCCAGGGAGATAGATGATCTCCGACGCAAAGGCAAAAATCTGGGAGCTTTAGCTGGTTTACCGGTTGCCATCAAGGATAACATCTGTACCCAGGGTGTTCGCACCACCTGCGCATCAAAGATATTGTCCAATTTCATTCCACCTTATGATGCCACAGTAGTCGAAAGACTGAAAAAGGCAGATGCCATAATCATTGGCAAAACCAATATGGATGAGTTTGCCATGGGTTCATCCAATGAGACCTCATTTTTCGGGTTGGTGAAGAATCCTTTTGATTCAGAAAGGATACCCGGTGGGTCAAGCGGCGGCTCGGCTGCGGCGGTGGCTTCTGATATGACCACTCTGGCGTTGGGATCAGACACCGGGGGCTCCATAAGGCAGCCTGCCAGCCTGTGTGGGGTGGTAGGGATGAAACCCACCTATGGGCGGATCTCCCGCTTTGGTTTGGTCGCCTTCGCATCCTCGCTGGATCAGATCGGACCAATAACCAAAGACGTGAGGGATTGCGCTCTGCTTTCAAGCGTGATTTGCGGTCACGATCCGAAAGATTCCACCTCCTTGCAGGAAGCAGAGATAGACTTTACTGAATCTCTTGAGGGCAAAGTTAGGTATATAAAAATAGGAATCGCTGACGAGTATTTCGAAGAAGGCTTGGATGAAGAAGTAAAACAAGCAGTCATGAAGGGGGTAGAACTTTTGGAAAAGCTGGGGATGAAAGTGAAAGAGGTCTCTTTACCCCATACGGATAAAGCCATTGCCACCTATTACGTTCTGGCAACCGCAGAGGCATCCGCAAACTTAGCTCGATATGATGGGGTAAAATACGGTTTTCGAGCAGAGGGAGACTTGGAGTTATCGCAGATGTATAAAAAGACCAGGAGCGAAGGATTTAGAGTGGAGGTGAAAAGAAGAATTATCCTGGGCACTTACGTTCTGTCTGCAGGCTATTACGAAGCTTATTATGCCAAAGCTCAGAAGGTCAGAACCATAATCAGAGAGGATTTCAAAGGTGCATTTGAGAAGGTGGACGTGATAATCACCCCCACATCCCCCACCACCGCTTTTAAGATCGGCGAAAAGATCGACGATCCTTTGACCATGTATCTTTCGGATATATACACCACCTCGGCTAACTTAGCCGGGATACCAGCCATCTCCGTTCCTTGCGGCAAAGACTCAAAAGGTTTGCCCATCGGACTTCAGATCATGGGAAAGCCGCTATCGGAAGGTTTGATCTTGAAGGTAGCTTATGCTTTAGAACGGAGTTTGAAGTAAAACAATCGTAGGTCCGAAATCCCCCGCCAACGGCGGGGGTTTCGGACATAGGTCTTCGACCCATGGCTGGCAGGCATATTCGACCTACAGATAATACAAAAACCGCGTAGCAGAGGCTTCATGCCTCTGCGTGGTCAGATGAACTCTACGCAAGTAAGGAGGTTATTATGGATTACGGTGGATTGGTAAAGAGAGCATTAGAAATAATGTGGAAGTTCAAATACCTCTGGGTCTTCGGATTCTTCTTAGAGTTCGGGTCGGGAGGTGGTGGTTGGGTTGGAAATCTGCCGGAGAAGATCAAACTACCGGTCGGTGATTTCTTAAGTGGTGCACTTGTGGGGGCAATCATACTTCTGGTGTTGGTTGGATTCGTGGTTTTCTTGTTGTTTCTGATCATGTATCTGATCTCACAGGGTGGGCTCATCCATTGCGTTTGGAAAATAGAGTCTGGAGAGACCCCCAGCTTGCGTGACGGATGGAACGCAGGGATCAAGAATTTCTGGAGGATTTTGGGAATTAGCATCATGATATTGATTTTCATCCTCGCATCAGGCCTAATAACCATAGTGCCCTTTATACTGTTACTGCTTGCTTTGAAGGCCCTGGGTATAATTTCTGCAATAGTTTTATTACCGTTATTCTTAGTTCTGTTCATCACTATAATCCTGATTGATCTCTATGCTACAAGAACCTGCATAATTGAAGGGAAAGGAGTCTTTGATTCACTGGTCGCTGGATGGGAAATGTTGAAAGCCAATCTGGTTCAATCTTTGATTGTAGGATTAATTGGCATCGGCAGCACCATGGTTTATGTATTTGGCTTCGTAGCTGTGGGACTGCTTCTGGCATTACCTTTTATAGCTTTGGGTATCCTTAATCTATTCTTGGGAATTTTCTTGGGTGTGGTGGTCGGATTGATTTACATTGGCGTGCTCTCCGCCATTTGGGGAACCTATATTGATTCTCTGTGGACTTTGGCATATCTGGAGATGAAGAAGTTACAGTTAGAGAAGGCCTATGCGTGATGAAGCGCAGCAGAGGCTTTATGCCTCTGTGCGATCGGACGACCGCCCCCACCCGTACGGGCAGGCGTCTGCGCGGAGCCGTGAAGGCTCCGCTACGCAACTAAAACAGGAGAATATCCATGAATGATAACGAACAGACTCTCGCAAAGAAAGCATATATAGAGTACACCAAGTTGCAGCAGCTGAGGAAGGATACTGAAGAGCTTAAATATGAAGCGTCAGCTGTGGATTTGAGTGTTCAGAGATACAACGAGATATTGTGTATTAGCAAGGACGTTTTGTCTCAAGACACCGAAATCTCCCAATCGATAGACGGCTTGAAGCCACTGGAGAAGCTGGCAGATACAACGGGAAGATACACGCCCAGCAAAGTTAGAGAGATAATAATTGACTCTGGCGTTTTGTCAGCTGCACTGGAGAGTTTCATTCGCTGGTATTTGCCAGTAGAAAAACAGAAAACGATTGGTTTCAGAAGCAAAGAATCTAGTTGAGTGCGTGCCAGTCGGGTCCTCTCACCTGAGTGGCTTAGAATTCATCGCCCTCCCTTAATCCCTGTCCTCAAGGGAGGGAAAGGGTGAGGGGGATAGAGGTAATATGGAATACGAAAGCACAATAGGTTTGGAGGTCCATGCTCAGCTTTTGACTGAGTCCAAGATATTCTGCGGATGCACCACCAAATACGGAAGTCCACCCAACACCCAGACTTGCCCGATCTGTCTGGGCATGCCCGGCGTTCTGCCGGTTCTGAACAAAAAGGTGGTGGAATATGCAATCAGGATGGTTCTGGCAGTGGGTGGAACAGTGCATCCTGAAAGCATCTTTGCCAGAAAGAACTATTTCTATCCGGACCTTCCCAAAGGCTATCAGATCTCACAATATGAGAAACCTCTGTCAACCGGTGGGTTCATTGAGATTGAGACTGACTCGGTAAGGAAAAAAATCGGAATAACCCGCATTCACTTAGAAGAGGATGCAGGAAAATCTTTGCATCCGGAAAGCGAATCAGACGAAAGCGATACCTCCGTGGATTTGAATCGATGTGGGGTTCCTCTAATCGAGATAGTGAGTGAGCCGGATATTACATCCCCGCAGGAGGCATATCTCTATCTTACCAAACTCAGACAACTCGTAGAATATCTGGGTATATGCAGTGGAAACATGGAGGAAGGCGCTCTCAGATGCGATGCCAACGTGTCGGTTCGACCGAAGGGGGCAGAGAAGTTCGGGGTCAACACCGAAGTCAAAAACATGAATTCCTTCCGGGGGGTGGAGAAAGCTTTGACCTATGAAATAAAGAGACAGATTGAGATCTTAGATGCCGGGGGCACTGTGGTAAAGGAGACCCTTTTGTGGGATGAAAAAAAGCAGATGTCGTTCGCCATGAGGACAAAGGAAGAGTCTCACGATTACAGATATTTCCCTGAGCCGGATCTGGTAACTCTGGCAATATCTGAAGAATGGATAGACCGGATCAAAAAGAGCCTACCTGAGCTTCCAGACGAAAAGAAGCAAAGGTTCGTCTCCAAATACAAAATTCCAGAATATGATGCTGGGGTCTTGACATCTTCTAAAGAATTGGCAGATTATTATGAGGAATGCGTAAAATGTCATCATGATCCCAAGACGGTGAGTAACTGGGTGATGGGACAGGTATTGAGGGAATTGAAGGAGGGGAAGATCGAGATAAAGAGTTTTAAAATCGCCCCAACAGATTTAACAGATTTATTAAAACAGATAGACGAAGGAACCATAAGCGGCAAGATGGCAAAGGAAATTTTTTCCCAAATGGCTCAAACCGGAAAGTCAGCTTCACAGATCATCAGCGAGAAAGGACTGGCCCAGATTTCTGACGAAAAGGAATTGAGCCGAATCGTGGATGAAGTATTGACAGAGAACCCTGAGAGTGTTAAAATGTACTATGCGGGAAAAGACAAACTCTATGGCTTCTTTGTGGGACAGGTGATGAAGAAGACTCTGGGTAAGGCCAATCCCAAACTGGTCAATGAAGTCTTGAAGTTAAAGCTTGCAGAAGATAAGGACAAAAGTTAAATTGGTTGTGGTAAAAAACATACGTGATACTGCGGTTATTAATGGTTATAGTAAAATCGGCTAAAAAAAGGACTAAATTTGAGGAAAGTTAGTTTTCATAACAATAATGATGAATTTGAAACTTGGATAGTTTGGTATGGAGATTTCCTTGCCCGTATTCTCGATGCAAAAAGAGTAATAAAAAATAAATTTGAGAAGTTGGAATTGGTTGAGGCGTTTGTTCTTAGAGTCGCTGTTCATTGGGAGATTTTGGTGGAAGATGATATTATTGCCAGTCTTAACCGTGACAGTTCTGTATATTCGTCAGAGCTAGGTCTTCGCTTAAGAAAACATTTAACCCGTGATGAAAGTGAAGCTATTCTAATAGGTCATCGTTCCCTTGATTTTAAAAGTGTCGGTGATGCTAAGAAATTCGCTAAACGATATCTGGTAGATAGGTATAATCCTTTCAAACTAATCCCCAAAGACATTGCTTCCAAAATTGATCGATTTTTTGTTATCAGAAATTACCTCGCCCATTATAGCAGTTCATCAAAGAGAGCGTATACTCGGATGATAAAGAACTTTTATGGTCTTAGAAAGATACCAGAGCCGGGTAATTTTCTAATTGCCATAAGCAAAAAAACGGGTAATTATCGTTGGAGTGATCTCTTCATTACATTTTTAGAATGTTCTCAAAAGATGCGTCAAATTAAAATCTAAAACAGAAGATTGGACTTCCTTTAACCTGCATTCTTACTAATCACGCTTGTCCGAAAAACGGCTTGACAAAAGGAACTGTAAACCGCCGTTCGGGCTAGTTGAACGACGGCAATTGTGTGTATGGCGCTCGTTGGAAACATAAACGAATAATTACAATTATTTTACATTGTGCGAAATCGCCTTTTAAAAAGAATAATACGAGGAAACCACTATGGATAAATCAAAACCTAATTTTACTCCTCACTTATCCAATTTTGCTTTCTGGATAATAACTTTAATGCACGACAATCCTCTTCTCCCTATTTTTAGAAATCCTTATAAGCTTTTGAAAGCAGCCGGACTAAAGGCGGGTCAAAAGGTACTGGAGGTTGGATGTGGTCCAGGATTCTTTACAATTCCTGCGGCAAAATTAGTGGAAAAAGAAGGCATAATTTACGCTGTGGATGTGCATCCACTCGCAATAAAAAGAGTTCAAAAAAAGATTGAGAGGGAGGGAATAGAAAATGTGACTCCTATTCTTGCAAATGCATCTGATACCGGGCTACCGGATGCAAGTATTGATCTTGCCTTCCTTTTTGGTCTTCGTTATATTGCCGGTGGGTTGGAGAATCTAATTTTGGAGTTACATCGTATCTTAAAACCCGAGGCTATACTTTCCTTTGAAAAAACCAGGGGCTCAAAGGAAAAAATGATTGAGGAGGTGGAAAGAGGAGGGTTTGTTTACTCAGGAAATCAGAGAAGGATTTTCTTATTTAGAAAAAGATAGGGAAAGTAGTTAAACTGAAAAGTATCTCCTTTGATGCATGAGCATTAGGAAATGCCGATGCTGCTTAGTTTCGGGAATTCCCCCGCCTTTGGCGGGGTCTTGAGACTATTCCCAAAGCATCAGACAAAATCCATTCACGGAGATGAGCCAAGGATGAAGAAATTAAATCTAATAGTCTTGGCTTCCGGTGGGGGCACCAATTTGCAAGCCATACTAGACAACATCGAGGCGGGAAAAGTGGATGCTCAGATCAGAGCGGTGATAAGCAACAACAGCAAATCGGGTGCGCTGGAGCGTGCTCGAAAGCATAATATTCCTGACATTCACCTCAGCCATAAACAATTTGCCACACCGGAGGAGTTCGATCAGAAGTTTCTCTCGGTTCTAAAGGAGAAAGAAACCGATCTGGTGGTTCTGGCAGGTTATATGAAGATGCTTTCTCCCACGGTGATAAGAGAGTATAAGAACAAAATAATAAACATTCATCCCGCACTCCTTCCCGCCTTTGGAGGGAAAGGAATGTATGGCATTCATGTGCACGAGGCAGTGATAGAATCCGGCGTCAAGGTGACCGGGGTCACCGTGCACACCGTGGACGAGATCTACGATCACGGTCCCATCCTTTTCCAGAAATGTGTGCCGATTTCAAGTGATGACACGCCGGAAAGTTTGCAAAAGAGGGTTCTGCCGCATGAGCATGAAGCCTATTCTAAGGTAATTCAGCTTTTCGCTGAGGGGAAAATCGAGATAAAGGATAATCGGGCGTTCATAAGAGAATAGCGCGTAGCAGAGGCTTTATGCTTCTGAGCGGTCGGACGACCGCTGCGCGACTTTGGTGCTAAATTGATAATCTTTGAAAACCTCTCCCCCTAATCCCCCTCTCCATTTCATGTTGAAAATCCCGCCAGAGGCGGGGGAGTGGGGGACAGAGGGGGTGAGGTGACATAAAGGCAATAATCTATCGTGTCATGAAACTTGAGACCGGAGGGACGATGGAACAAGCTTTAATGGAAACCAACATAAGTGAATATCCGCTTTTTGCCAAAGGTAAGGTAAGGGATGTATATGATCTGGGGGATAAGCTATTGATCGTTGCCACCGACAGAATCTCTGCTTTCGATGTTGTCCTTCCCACCGGAATTCCCGGCAAGGGAAAAGTATTAACTCAGATGTCACTTTTCTGGTTTGGTCTGGTGAAGAATGTGGCAGAGAATCATTTGATCACCGCAAATGTGGATGAATACCCGGATGATCTAAAAAAATATCAGGATATTCTCGAGAGGCGATCAATGCTGGTTAAGAAAGCTGTGCGAATTGACATCGAATGTGTAGTAAGGGGATACATAGCTGGCTCTCTGTGGAAGGAATATAAAAGCAAGACGTTCTCTTTGGGAAAGTCTGATGCCATAGAACTCCTTGGTGTCCAGCTTCCCTCTAACCTCACCGAATCGCAGAGATTGCCCTACCCCATCTTCACTCCCACCACCAAAGCGGAAGAGGGCCATGATGAAAGCCTGACTTTCGAAGAGGTAAAGAAGATAGTTGGTGAAAAACAGGCTTTGGAACTGAGGGGGAAAAGCATACAGGTCTACAAAAAAGCCGCAGACTACGCGGAAAGAAGGGGAATGATCATCGCAGATACCAAATTTGAGTTTGGAAAATTGAATGGGAAGTTGATTCTGATCGATGAAATATTTTCCTCTGATTCTTCCAGATTCTGGGATAAGAGGATTTACCAGAGAGGGCGACCTCAGGAGAGCTTTGACAAACAGATTGTGCGGGATTATCTGGAGTCCATACACTGGAATAAAAAACCCCCGGCACCTACACTTCCCGAGGAGGTAGTTTTAAAAACACTAGAAAGATATAAACAAGCTTATCAGAGATTGGTTAAATAGCAACCTCACTCCCTTGTTTCCTCTACATTAAATGAAGAGGGTGAATAAGTAGGTAAGACAGTCTGTTGATATACTATGAAGTGTCAAGAGGGTTTCACAAAATGAGTTATCGAAACTCGATTAACGTTGACGAAGTCCGAATTTGGATCCATAGGACTGGTATCGATGCTTAAGTTTCGAAGGGCGAAGCTAGGGGTTTAGATGGATAAAAGGAATCTTCGAGCGTCGAGCTTCGTTACGAGCCTCGACAACAGTGCGAAGCATTCATCCGAATATCCGAGCATCGAGCCTTATCAAAGGAGATTGATCATGACAGAAAAAAAATCTGGGCTGATAAAGATCCGCCGGGCGCTATTAAGCGTATCCGACAAAACGAATCTGATAGATCTGGCTTTAGTTTTATCCAGTCTGGGTGTGGAGATCATCTCCACCGGAGGCACTCAGGCAGAGCTTAAGAAAGCGAGGATAAAGTCGATATCTATCTCCTCCTTCACCGGCTTTCCGGAGATTTTAGGAGGAAGGGTAAAGACTCTTCATCCCAAAGTTTTTGGGGGTATCCTGGCCAAAAGGGAAGACGAGGAGCAAAAAAGGGAGATAACGGAGCAGGACATAAAATACATCGATCTGGTGGTGGTGAATCTCTATCCTTTTGGTCGGGTGATAAGCCAAAAAGAGGTTAAAGAAGATGAAGCCATTGAGAACATCGACATCGGTGGTCCCAGCATGTTGAGAGCGGCAGCAAAAAACCACCAATCCGTAGCGGTGGTGGTAAATCCGAAAAAGTACAAAGAGGTCATCCAGGAGTTGGAAACAAATGATGGCTCGCTTTCTTTAGATACACGTTTGAGCCTGGCAAAAGAAACTTTTCGCCACACCGCCTACTATGATAGCCTGATAGCAAATTATTTCAAAGGACTCTCCCCGGCAGAAGAGGATGAGTATCCAGAATATCTAACCCTGGGTTGGGAGAAGGCGCAGAGCTTAAGATACGGGGAAAATCCTCATCAGAAGGCGGCATTTTACAAAGATTCTGCATTCAAAGGCGCCAGCATCGCACGGTGTGAGATACTCTCCGGAAAGGAGCTTTCCTATAACAACATCAACGATCTGGATGCCACCTTAGCCATGCTGGAGGATTTTGCCAAAAAACCATTTGCGGTGGTACTTAAACACACCAATCCCTGCGGAGCCGCCTGTGCAGATACGCTGGATAAGGCATATGAGGATGCCCTGGCTTGTGACCCTGTCTCTGCCTTCGGATGTGTAATCGGACTTAACCGGGTGGTGGATATGGACACGGCAGAAAAGATTCACAATACCTTTTTCGTGGAATGCGTGCTTGCTCCCGGTTACGAGCCGGAGGCGTTCGAACTTTTGAAAAAGAAAAAGAATCGAAGATTTTTGGCTTGTCCCGATCTTTTGAACTTCCAGAAAAGCAAGCAGAACGTGGTCAAGGTGATAAAAGGTGGTGTTCTGATCCAGACACCGGATGACCATCAAATAAAGGAGAGTGACCTGAGTGTAGTGACAGAGGTCGCTCCTACGCCTGAGCAGATAAAGTCGCTTCTTTTCGCCTGGCGGATGGTGAAACACGTTAAATCCAATGCCATACTTCTGGCACAGGGTGAGAAGACCGTGGGAATCGGAGCCGGTCAGATGAGCCGGGTGGATTCTTCGATAATTGCCGCCAGGAAAGCAGGGGACAAAGCCAAAGGCTCGGTTTTGGCATCAGACGCCTTTTTCCCCATGAGGGACGGGGTGGATGCCGCTGCCAAGGCAGGGGTGAAGGCAATCATCCAGCCAGGTGGCTCAAAGGGGGATGGGGAAGTGATACAGGCGGCTAACGAGCATAAAATAGCTATGGTCTTTACGGCAATAAGGCATTTTAGGCACGGATAAGTCTCTCTGAAAAACTGCCTTGAAAGGAGAATTTGGAGTGTTCACCTTTAGGTGAACCAAATTAAACTTTTTGTCTTTTCCCCCGCCTTTGGCGGGCGTCCTGAGGACAAGAAGTTTTCCGCAGAATCCATAGGACAGGTCAAGCTGAAGCTTGACACTCCAGACCTTTTCCAATTTGACTTTTTCAGAGATCCCAATGAAAAATCTTGATTTTGCAAGAGAGATTTGTTATATAATACTAAGGAGAATAAACGTGCCCGCCAAAATTTAAAAAGGAGGTAGTCGTGTTGCGTAAGCTCTTTATCATTTTAGGATTAATGCTTGTGGCAGTCACAAGCCAAGCTCAAGAAGGCTGGTTCTGGCAGAATCCTCTGCCGCAGGGTAATCACCTTGAAAGCGTCTGTGTTACGGATGCTAATACAAGCTGGGCAGTAGGATATGCTGGTACGATTTTGCACACTACCGATGGAGGAAGCACCTGGGATTTTCAAACTTCCGGAACTTCCGAACACCTTTACGATGCCTGTTTCACAGATGCCAACAATGGCTGGGCAGTGGGGGAAGAAGGCGTAATCATACATACCACCGATGGAGGAGACAACTGGAATGTCCAGAGTATTGGAACCTGCCAACGGCTTTGGGGTGTCTATTTCACAAATGCCGATACTGGCTGGGCGGTAGGAATCAGTGGCACAATCTTACACACCACCGATGGTGGAAGTAACTGGAATCCTCAAACTTCTGAAACCGGCAACCACCTTTTCGATGTCTATTTCACCGATGACACCACTGGCTGGGCAGTAGGATATTATGGGAAAGTCCTACACACCACCGATGGCGGAGTCGACTGGGATTCTTTAACTTCTGTAACTTCAAATGACCTTAATAGTGTCTATTTTATAGATGTCGATACTGGCTGGGCAGTAGGACAGGATACCACAATCTTACACACCACCGATGGAGGAAGCACCTGGAATCATCAGAGCCCTGGGACGGCTTCCTATGCTTCCTTTTTGGATGTCTATTTCACAGATACAGATACCGGCTGGATAGCATCGGAACATGGCGAAATCTTATACACCACCGATGGCGGAAGCAACTGGGATGTTCAATGGCCCTGGACTCCAACTTGGATTAGTAGCGTCTATTTTACCAATGCCAGGGTTGGCTGGGCAGTGGGAAGTGCTGGTTCAATCTTTTACACCACTGACGGCGGAAGCTACTGGAACCATCAGACTTTCGGAACTTTAGAAAAGCTTTATGGACTCCATTTTATAGATGACAATACTGGCTGGGCAGCAGGAGAAGCTGGCACCATCTTACGCACCACGGATGGCGGAGATACCTGGGCTGATCAGACATCTCACACTTCAAAGAACCTTTTAGGCATCTATTTTACGGATGAGAATATGGGCTGGGCAGTAGGACGGGATAGCACAATCTTACACACCATGGATGGAGGTGAAAACTGGAATCCTCAAACTCCTGGAACCTCAAATCATCTTGTCAGTGTCTATTTTGCCAATGACAGCACTGGTTGGGCAGTGGGAACTAAGGGAACGATCTTACACACCACCAATGGTGGAAGCAACTGGATTGCTCAAGCTTCTGGAACTTCAAATTACCTTCCGAGTGTCTATTTCACAGATGCCGATACAGGCTGGGTGGTAGGAAATGATAGCACAATCTTACACACCACCGATGGCGGAGACCACTGGAATGCTCAAGCTCCCCCAACTCCGAGGGACCTTTACGCTGTCTGTTTTGTGGATGCGAACACTGGCTGGGCAGTGGGAAATGATGGGACGATCTTGCACACCACCAACGCCGGAAGCAACTGGAATTCTCAAACTTCTGGAATTTCCATTCACCACCATTATGGCGTCTATTTCATAGACGCTGATACCGGCTGGATAGTAGGTGAGTCTGGCATAATTATGCACACCACTGATGGGGGAAGCAGTTGGAGCGAACAGAATTCCGGCACTTCAAATGCGCTTTGGAGTATCTTTTTTGCCAATGCTAACACGGGTTGGGCGGTCGGTGAATATGGTGCCATCTTACACACCACCACCGGCGGTTACAGTGCAGTCGAAGACGGGGGCGATGAATCGGCTAACGTGCCGAAGGATTTCAGTCTATCGCAGAACTACCCCAATCCGTTCAACCCCCAGACGACCATCCGGTACAGCTTGAACAGACCCGGCGAAGTCGTGCTTAAAGTATACAACCTGCTGGGTCAGGAAATCGGCACGCTGGTGGACGAACACCAGAGCTCAGGTGCTCATACTGCGGTCTGGGATGGAAAAGGGAAGGATGGAGAGCCTCTTGCCAGCGGAATCTACTTCTATAAGCTTATCGTAGAGAAAAACGATGTTCGGGTTTCTGAAACAAAGAAGATGCTGCTGTTGAAATAGGGATTAGGGTCTGGGGTCTGGGGTCAAGAAAAACCGCTTAGCCAAGCCTTTACGGGTTTGTTGAAAAGCCATTTTATGGAGAAGTTTTTATGTAGGGACAGGGCTTGTCCTTCAGGATGAGTCCTTCAGGATGAATCCCTGTCCTAACTCTATGCAGGACAGCCACAAGGGCTGTCCCTACGATAATCTCTTTTCGCCGATTACGGAGACCCGTCTGGGAAAGCGTGCAAGGCACTTTTTCAACAGTCCCTTTGCGGCTAGGGGGATTTTCCCTCGTTGGTAACGGATGCCCTCGTAAAAGCTCTTGATTTTGAAATAATAGTTTATTATATACTAAAAGTAAGAGGCCCCTGTTCGGGGTCAAAGAAAAAAAACACCAGAGAAACATTTGACCAAGCCTCTCTGGCTTGGACTCTTCTTTGAAAAGAATCATGTTAAATGACAAGAAGATAATCGTGGGAATAACCGGGGGGATTGCGGCATACAAAGCCTGCGAGATAATCCGCAGGTTGAAAAAATTAGGTGCACAGGTTATCGTGGTGATGACCGAGAATGCCCGCAAGTTTATCACCCCTTTGACCCTGGAGACCCTCTCGGAAAACGAGGTGGTCTCCGAGATGTTTCCGGAAAAGAGAATGGTGGGCGTCAGACACGTCAATCTGGCGCAGTGGGCGGATTTGATCTTGATTGTTCCAGCCACCGCCAACATAGTAGGAAAAATAAGAGCGGGAATTGCAGATGACATCCTCACCACTGTGGTTATCTCCACGAAATCCCCGGTTATGATTGCTCCTGCCATGAATGTCAACATGTATGAAAATCCCATCTTCGGTGAGAACATGGAATATTTGAAAAACAGAGGATATAAGTTCATTGAGCCTGAGACGGGGGATTTAGCCCGGGGGGTAGGTAAAGGAAGACTGCCCCAGCCGGAGACCATCGTGAGCGAGGTGGTCAAACTTTTGACCGGCAAAAAAGATCTGGAGGGGAGATCGATCCTGGTGACTGCGGGCAGAACCCAGGAGCCTTTGGATCCGATAAGATACCTCTCCAACCGTTCCAGCGGAAAGATGGGATATGCCATAGCGGAGGTGGCACAAAGAAGAGGAGCAAAGGTAACCCTGATAAGCGGTCCTTCTGATTTGCCTGTGCCTGTTGAAGTAAACTTCCTCCGGGTGGAGAAAGCTAAAGAGATGTATTCTGCGGTCAGGTCACGTTTTGGCAAGGCGGACGCATTGATAATGGCGGCGGCGGTCTCCGATTTCGTTCCTATCACTGTTTCTCCAGAAAAAATCAAAAGGATTCATCCCGAGGATTCATCCCGAGGGAAAGAAGAAAAGATTCTTCTTGAGCTTAAGCCCAGCGTGGACATCCTAAAGGAGATGGGAAAGCGAAAAAAGGAAAAAATACTGGTGGGGTTTTCTTTAGAGACAGAAGACGAGATAAAAAATTCAAAAAGAAAATTAGTGGAGAAGAACTTGGATTTGATCGTGGTCAACAACCCCAACGTTCCGGGTGCTGGTTTTGAAGTTGATACAAACCAGGTTATCTTGATCGACAGGCGAGGAAGGGTGGAAAAACTCCCCTTGCTTTCCAAAAAGGAGGTGGCGGAGAAGGTATTGGATAGGGTGAGTGTTCTTTTAAAAAAGATTAAAAGAAAATGAAAGAGAGATAGTTCAAACCTCTCCCCCTTAGTCCCCCTCTCCACAACTGTGGAGAGGGGGAGATAGGGGGTGAGGTGAAAAAAAAGCTGTTAAGTTGACAGGACACCCTTTCCCAGGTTATCTCTTAAATTCATTGAAAGACATTTTACTATGCCCCCCACCGAATATGAAAAAATGCTTGAGGCTTTTGCACTGGCAAAAAACTTTCTGAGAGAACAGATAGAGTTAGGATTTGATGAAGTTTACACTCAAGTGAAAACAAAAAAAACAACAGCACAAAAAGAAGATCGCCGTGCCGTGACAAACTTAGGCGATTTTTATCAGCAGATAAAGAACTGCAAAAAGTGCCATCTTTATCGCACCCGCACCAATTTTGTGTTTGGGGTGGGCGATCCCGAAGCCAATCTTATGCTTATCGGAGAGGCGCCGGGAAGGGAGGAGGATCTGCAGGGGGAGCCGTTTGTGGGCGCGGCAGGTAAGCTTTTGGACAAAATGCTTGCCGCCATCAATTTCAAAAGGGAAGACATCTTTATCGCCAATATCTTGAAATGCCGTCCCCCGGAGAATCGTGATCCCCACCCAGATGAGATCGAGACATGTAAACCATATCTTCTCCAGCAGATTAAACTGATTCAGCCTAAGATCATCTGTGCTTTAGGCAGAATCTCCGCCCAGGTGCTTTTGGAAACCAAAAGCCCTTTGGGTCAGCTAAGAGGAAAATTTCATGACTGGAACGGAATCGAATTTTTAGTCACCTACCACCCGGCGGCCCTTTTGAGATACCAGCAGTATAAAAAACCTGCCTGGGAGGATTTGAAGCTTTTAAGAAAGGAGTATGACAGATTAGATGTGTAGGTCGGGTTTCCCGCCGAAGGCGGGATACCCGACAACTCGGTAGTTTATTCTTCTTTGTCGGGCAGTTCGTATGAATGCATACGCATCTTACGACAGCCCGACCTACCGACCCCTCAAGAGGAGAGGGGAACAAGAGGATTTGGTGGCCGTCCATTTGGACGAAAACCACGCAGGCTAAAGCCTGCGGCTACCTGCTTAGTAAATTTGACGCTTTGAACACCTCACCCCTATCCACTCTCCTCAAGAGGAGAGGAGAATAGAAAGGTTATGGTAGCCGCACCCTTCAGGGTGCGCTCCAACAGATCAATGAGATTACATAGTGACTTCGATTAAATAAAAACAAGAAAGGATCAAAAAACATCCGTTGAATCCGTTTCATCCGTTGACCAAATTCGTTTCATCCGTTGACTGGAGAACCAACCATGGCAGATCGTAGGAGTTCCTCGCAATCTGAAAGGATCCCGCCGCAGGCGATAGAAGTGGAGCAGGCGGTTTTAGGTGCCATGCTTCTACAAAAGGAAGCCATCGGAAAGGCGATCGAGATAATAGACAAGGATTGCTTTTATCGGGATGATCATCAGAAGATATTTGAGACGCTGGTACATCTCTATGACGAAAACCAGCCTGTGGATATCATAACCGTTTCCGAGGAGCTGACCAGTCGCAAGCAGTTGGATAAGGTAGGTGGAAGAATGTATCTTCTGGAGCTGACCGAGAAGATTGCCACCACTGCCAATATCGAATATCACTGCAATATCGTCTTAGAGAAATCCACCTTAAGGAAATTGATCAACACCAGCACCCAGATAGTTTCCCAATGTTACGATGCCACCCAGGATGTGGATGACCTTCTGGATCGGGCAGAACAGGGGATCTTCAGCATCTCAGAGAAAAGGATAAAAGAGGGATTTATTCCGCTGGGGGATCTTCTTCCCCATACGTTCGAGTCGATAGAGGAATATCAGAAAAAGGGTGGGATGATCACCGGCATACCGACCGGCTTTTTTGAGCTGGATTACTTGACCGGTGGACTTCAGAAATCTGATTTAATTGTGGTGGCCTCCCGTCCCTCCATGGGCAAGACCTCCCTTTGTCTCACCATAGCCGAGCACGTAGCCATCGAGGCGAAAGTGCCGGTGGGCGTCTTCAGCCTGGAGATGGCAAAAAGCCAATTAGCTCAAAGAATGCTCTGTAGTCGAGCCCGGTTTTCCACTCATAAGATGCGAACCGGAAAGTTAGGCGATCATGAATACAGCAATTTAGCCATGGCAGTCGGTCCTCTTTCTGAAGCTAAGATATTTATCGATGATACCCCCAGTATCGGGATTCTCCAGTTGCGCGCCAAATCCCGCAGACTCAAAGCTCAGCATGATGTGGGCTTGATCATAGTGGACTACCTCCAGTTGATGCAGGGACCCCGAAGCGCAGAGTCCAGACAACAAGAGATCTCCATGATATCCCGCTCTCTGAAGGGATTAGCCAAGGAGCTGGATGTTCCGGTGATCGCTGTATCTCAGCTTTCTCGAAAGGTGGAGGATCGGGGTGGAGAGAAAAGACCCATGCTGGCTGATCTAAGGGAGTCCGGAGCAATCGAACAGGATGCAGATGTGGTGATGTTCATTTATCGTCCAGAACTTTACAAGATAGAGAAATTTCGAGACGGAACACCCACCGAGGGGCTGGCGGAGATAATCATAAGCAAACATCGCAACGGCCCGACGGGCGAGCTACGGCTCGTTTTCCTGAAGAACTCCGCCAGATTCGAGAACCCAGAAATCATCCGCCGGGAAGTTCCGTTCTAGATTGGGAAAGGAGTGAGAAAAACGCGGTTTTCCCAAACGGAAAATATCTTCACCTTCGTGGGCAGGAAAACTCTCATCTTTTTTGAGGATGTGGGAGGTTTGACTATTCTGGTAAAAAATATCTTGCTGGGCTTGCCCAAAGCCTTTACCAGATTTGGTCTCACCTCTGAACAGATGCTGGCGATGGGGGTAAACTCCCTTCCTTTGGTGGCTATAGTCGCTGTTTTCACCGGAGCGGTTTCTGCGGTTCAGGCAGTATACCAGATATCAGACTACGTTCCCATGAGATATCTGGGCACGGCTGTGGGTAAGGCGATACTGATAGAGCTGGCTCCAGTCCTCACCGCCCTGGTGGTGGCAGGAAGGGTGGGTGCAGGAATTGCCGCAGAGCTGGGAACCATGAAGGTCACCGAGCAGATTGATGCGCTCAAAACCTTAGCTTTGGATCCGGTTGAGTATCTGGTGGTGCCCAGATTCGTAGCCGGTTTGATTATGCTTCCGGTTCTCACCATCTTTGCTGACGCTATCGCTTTAGCAGGTGGGCTGGGAATTTCCGCCACCTCACTGAATGTTCCGCCCCATGTGTTCTTGAACAGCCTGAAGTCCTTTTTCAAGATTATGGACTTGATGTCGGGACTTTCCAAAGCTTTCGTCTTCGGAGGCATTATCTCCATCATCGGATGTTATCAGGGATTTAAAACCAGTGGGGGAGCAGAAGGTGTAGGCAAATCAGCCACCCGAGCGGTGGTCCTGTCGTCAGTATTGATATTGATAGCTGATTACATAGTGGCAAGCATACTGTTCGGATAGCGAATCACTATTATATATGAATTTGGCAAAAAGTTGTTAGCAAAGCTCCAAACTCTAAGAAAAAAGCTGAAGTGAGCGGCGGACCGCCGATAGACGTCGGCAGTCGGCTGTCCGCCGTCCGCTGCAAAAAACATAAGAAGGTTTAAATGGGTTTTAAATTTGAAAATTTAGTTGCGTAGCCCCGCCTTTGGCGGGGCTGGCCCATTTGGGCCTACGCGCTCCAGCAAAAACTTTCTTATTTAACTTTTTAAGAGCTTTCAAGAGGATATATTGACAAAAAGATGTTTGCAAAGCTCCAGGTATTACGAAAAAAACTGAAGTAAGCGGCGGACCGCGGACGGCCGACTTGTCCTGAGCGAAGTAGAAGGACGGCGGACAAAAAAGAATATGATAGAGATAAGAGGTGTTTTCAAAAGTTTCGGTGATAATCAGGTGTTGAGGGGAGTTGATCTGACCATAAATAAGGGTGAGACTGCGGTCATCATCGGGAGGAGCGGATGCGGTAAGAGCGTGCTTTTGAAGCTCATCATGGGTCTTTTGAAGCCGGATCAGGGAAAGATATTGGTTAATGGAGATGATGTTACTTCTTTGAGTGATAGCCAATTAAACAAGCTCAGGCAGAAGTTTGGCATGCTCTTTCAGGCATCAGCATTGTTTGACTCCATGACCGTGGACGAGAACGTGGGTTTGGGCTTGAGAGAGCATACCCGACTGAAAGAGGAGCAAGTTAGCCAAAAGGTGAAGGAGAAGCTGAAAATGGTGGGGCTTTCGGGAGTGGAGGAAAAAAAGCCAGCCCAGCTTTCCGGAGGGATGAAAAAGAGGGTGGGATTGGCAAGAGCCATAGCCATGGATCCAGAGTATGTTCTCTTCGACGAACCCACCACCGGTCTGGATCCAATCATGGCAGACGTGATAAACGAACTTATCAAAAACTTAAGAAACACCCTCACCATAACCTCCATAGCGGTCACCCATGACATCGTCTCCGCCTACAAGATTGCAGACAGAATCGCCATGCTTTACGAGGGAAAGATAATCTTTGTGGGAACGCCTGAGGAGGTCAAAAATGCGGATCATCCGGTGGTAAGGCAGTTCATCGAAGGGAGTTCGCAAGGCCCCATACCAGCGCTGTAGGGCTGTCCACCGTCCACCGACCGCGGTCCGCCGCAAACCCCAAAGGAAAAACCAAATGGGTTTTAAGTTTGAAAATTTGGAAGTGTGGCAGTTGTCTTTGGAGTATGTAGATCGGATTTATGAAATATCCAACCTGCTGCCTGCCAAGGAACAATATAACTTGAAAGCGCAAATGATAAGATCTGCGACCTCAATCTCTTTAAATATTGCAGAAGGTTCCACCAGTCAAAGCGATCCGGAATTTGGGCGTTTTGTAGGTATGGCAATAAGATCGTGTATTGAAGTAATTGGGTGTCTGCATTTGGCAAAAAGAAGAGGATATTTAAACCAAGAAGTGTTTAGGGAAGCTTATGAGTCTGGTGAGGTGTTGTTTGCAAAACTCCAAGCCTTACGAAAGAAGCTGAAGTAAGCGGCGATCTGCGGACAGAAGAAATAGAAGTAAGCGGCGGTCGGCCGACGGTGGACCGCGGATGTAAAAGACCTATGCTGAATCCAGGTAAGATCAAAACAGTCTATATCTGCCAATCCTGTGGACACAAGTCCTTAAGATGGATAGGGAAGTGCCCTGATTGCGGGGCATGGAACAGCATGGTGGAAGAGAGGGTCACAAGACGCAGAGGCACTCATTCAACCCAAAAAGTTCCCGCTGTCCCTTTGAGAGAGGTAGACGTGACAGATGAGGATAGGATCACCACCGGAATGAAGGAGTTCGATCGGGTGGTGGGAGGAGGAATTGTCAAAGGATCGGTGATTCTGGTGGGCGGAGACCCGGGCATAGGCAAATCCACCCTGCTTCTGCAAATTTCTGAAAAAATTGCTTTGCAATATGACAAAGTTTTATATATTACAGGAGAGGAGTCTTTAAAGCAGATAAAGCTCCGGGCTGAAAGATTACAGATAAATCCGAATAGAATCGAGATACTCACAGAGACGAACCTTGATCTCATATTAGATGTCTTGAGACAGGATATACCTTACATGACGGTGATCGACTCCATTCAGACCACGTATACGCAGAACATGGAAAGCACTCCGGGAAGCATCAGCCAGATAAGAGAGTGCGCCGGTGCATTGATCCGTTTTGCCAAACAGAGCGGTAGCCCGGTCTTTCTGGTGGGACACGTAACCAAGGATGGCTCCATCGCCGGGCCCAAGGTGCTGGAGCATATGGTGGACACGGTTCTTTATTTTGAAGGCGAGAAAAGCTGTCTTTTTCGAATCTTAAGAGCGGTGAAGAATCGCTTTGGATCTGCCAATGAGATCGGAGTATTTCAGATGAACCAGAGGGGTCTTTTGGAGGTGGAAAATCCCTCCATGTTCTTCTTACCGGAAAGAGACGGGGATGTTTCCGGTTCGGTGGTGGTGTGCTGTATGGAAGGGACCAGGCCACTTCTGCTTGAGCTTCAGGGTTTAGTCTCACCCTCCAGTTACGGAACCCCCCAGAGGGTTTCGTCTGGAGTGGATTACAAAAGGCTGGCTCTGCTTCTAGCTATTTTAGAAAAAAGGGAGGGGCTTTCGGTGGCAGCCTTTGATGTGTTTGTCAACGTGGCTGGAGGGGTAAGAATCGATGAGCCGGCAGTGGATCTGGGAGTGGTGGTAGCATTGGCTTCTAGCTTAAAAGAGGTGCCGGCAGATCGTGAGTCGGTGGTAATGGGTGAGGTGGGACTGGGGGGTGAGGTTCGGGCGGTTGGTCAGATAGAAAGGAGGATCAAAGAGGCGGAAAAACTTGGCTTCAAGAAATGCGTTATTCCGCACGGCAATCTGAAAGGTCTAAATCAAAAGTTTGACATTAAGATAATTGGAGTGAAAAGTATTCAAGAAACAATTAACCTGATGTTAACCTGAATGGTTTTACTTAAATGGAGGTAGCGATGCGGTTAAAAGTAAAAAAACTGCTAAAGGGTGGCGAGTATTTTGTCTCTTTTGAGAACTTGGACTTCAACCCCGAGGAGACAGAAAAGATAGAAAAGTTTGGCATGCCCACCGTCGATTTCAGCTCAGATGGCCTGGGGACCCACAAGCTGAATGAGATAGACGCTTCCATCAAGTGCCAGAGCGCAGAAGAGGCAGAGCAGTTGACTAACAACATCAAGCAGAACATCAAAGATAAGCTAACCGAGCTTTTGGCTCAGGTGGACAACTTCACCGGTGAAGAGGTGGTGGAGATGTAACTGCGCTCCTTCACGTGTGAAGGATTCGATCTAACCTGAACCGCTGAACTCTTTAAATGTCGGATATGTTTCCCATCCGGGTGTATCCGACATTTTTATCTGATACAAACGCATTCGCGTATGCTCGTATGGGTGCATACGCACATTCATACGAATATTTCTGATATGAAACTGCCGCCTCTCCCTCTTCCCTGTGGGAGAGGGGATTCGTATGGATGCTTCACATAAGAAATAGCCGGGTTTATTACATATATATCAACGATTAAAGGGTCACCATCCAAAAATGGGCTAAGGAAAAATTCAGGTGAGGAGAGTATTTGAAAACTCTTCGCCTATTTTCTCTTGATGCATCGGCATTAGGATTCATCCTGAAGGACTCATCCTGAAGGAAATGCCGATACCAGTCAGCCTCGGGAATTCCCTCGCCTTTGGCGGGATATTGAGACTATTCCCGAAGCATCAGGGAAAGAAAGAGAAATTCAACGCAGGGCTTTCCCTATCGCTCCTGGCGCTCTGTCCAGCTACTGTCCGCAGAGTCTGAAGCTTACTCGCCTAATTTGCGGCGCCTGGTTTCGAAGTAAACCAGCCCCATCGAAACGGACATGAAGCCTAGAAAGAAGATGAAATACAGCTGTGTAAGATCACCGGGATGAGACCCGGCGGATGAATGGTCAACAACACGCCCAAACAGCGAGGTGATCGAGGGAATAAGCAGGCAGAAGAGCAGGGCGAGCACGGAGCCGCCGAAGTTCATCTTTCCCAGATCGGTTGAAAACTCAAGCTTAAGGGCCCCCAACAGCTTCTTCAGCGCCTCCTTGGGCCCTTTGCCGAGGAGGACCTGCAGGAGCACAAGAAAAGCAACGAAGATGACAAGATTCCGGAAACAGCGAGCCGTTTCGAGCAGAAACTCGTTCCATTCAGGACTCATTAGGAGCGTGCCTCTTGTTGTGGCGCATTTGGCCGATTTTTGACATCGCCAGATAAGCCGCGCACGAGAAGATCCCAAAGAGAGAGAAATAGGGATGTACGAGGTATATTTCTGACACAACGTAAAGGGCGAAAAACAGACCAAAGACTGCCAGGCCAATTCGGGAGAACAGATTCATAAACGCGAAGGGCGAGTGCTTGATTGCAGAGAGTATTTGGCCTTCAGTGAGCTGGAGTTGGGCGGATATCAAGTCTTCGGTTTTCTGCAGTCTTTTGTCCACAACCCCCTCAATGCTCTCCTGCATCATTTGCCTCATTTCTTCTTTGAACTGCTCATACGACAGGCCTCTTGCAGGCCGGGATTCGATGGACCAAGACTGCGACCGAACCAACAAATCCGGGTAGGCTGCCAGGCCTTCCTCACTCGCTTCAACCCCAGACGCGGAAGGGGTTAGCTCCTCCCTATAGAATGGTGTCCCGGAAAACGGTTGGTCAGATCCGACCGACCCCAGAACGCTTAGAGTGTGTTCACCTTTGCTACAGCCGCTTCTGCCACGCGACTTCGTATGCTTCTCCTTAGCCATGCTGCCCTCCAGTTCACTTCTTGGTTAGACTAGCTTTCCCTTTCTCCAGCGCACGCAGTTCAATTCTTGCGGCTTGGAGCTTCGTGATGAATCTATCAAGGCCCTTAGTAGTCAGCTCCAAGTCAACCACTTCGGTTTCATCGTCTTTTGCTAGCATCATCCTCACCGCTACCGCCGGCTCATAATCCACGATTTCCGGCTCGTACGTTTCAATTTTATCCTCGTCGAGCCGGAACGGATTGCTGATTAAAGACTTCATGCTGCAGGTAATCTCGGCTCTGTCCAGCGACCAACCGGCTTGGGTAGCAAGCGCCACACGGCGGGTGACCGTTTTTATGACTTCGTACTGAGGCCATATTTTCTGAAAGAAATCTTTCACTCTGGAGACGGCTTCTGGTTTAAGTAGCTCCTGGTCCACCAAATCCTGAACGAGGTCTTCGCTCTTATCTCTGTTGTCGCACGCCTTACTCAGCAGGAATGCCACTAGTGACAAGATGTCATACGCTTTCGTCTTCTCTCCCCGAAAAATCTTTTCGTCCCAGGCTTTCCTCTTCTCATCTCTGGTATCCCAGATGTGATGGGCATATTCCAGAGAGGTAAACCAACTGGCAGCAGCACGCAACTGCTCCGGCGACACTTCCGCCAGCATCTTCACATCTCTCTTGAAGCTTTCCGAACGCTGGAATCTGGACTCCTTGAATGTCTTGGTCTTCATTTCTTCAACCTCAATGTTTATAGTTTACACTCGCAAAAACTACACGCTTTTTTCTAAGTATCGGTCTCTATTTTATTAAAATAATCTCTCATCACCTCAGTGTCAAGTTTTTTTTGCCTAGATAGCCATCTCAGTTTGCTTATCTGTCCCGAGAGCCGAGATGAATCGGCTATAACCGGATGGTCTGATCTCTCCTGTTGCCGGTGGATATCATAAGAATCGGGGTTTGGAGTTTTGTGGCAATAAAATCTAAGTAACGTTTTGCCCTATCCGGCAATCTCTTAAAGTTAGTTATACCTTGGGTGTTTTTCTGCCAACCAGGAAACTCTTTATAGACCGGCCGACAATTCTCTAAAATACGCAAATCCGGGACAAACTCGGTCAAAGTTTTGCCTCTGTATCTATATCCCACACAAACTCTGATCTTATCGAACCTGTCCAATACATCCAGCTTGGTTAAAGCGATCTTGGAAACCCCATTGATCCTGAATGAATATTTGAGCAATACCAGATCCAGCCATCCACATCTTCTGGGTCTGCCGGTGGTGGAGCCAAACTCATTTCCGTTGGTCTTCAAAATCTCTCCTATTTCACTCTTTTCCTCGGTGGGAAAAGGACCATTGCCCACCCGGGTGGTATATGCCTTAACAACCCCTATCACCTCATCGATTAAGGTAGGACTTATTCCCAAACCGGTGCATGCTCCGCCCACCGTGGTGTTGCAGGAGGTGCAATAGGGATAAGTTCCAAAATCGATATCCAGCAGAGTCCCTTGCGCTCCTTCAAAAAGAGCACTTTTCCCCTTTTTTATGGACTGATTCAAAAACAGGCTCACGTCTGCTAAAAAGGGCTTTATTTTTCTTCTTAGTTTCAAAATATCCAAGCTTTTATTCTTTAAGGAAATCAACTCATGTTCTGGCAGAACGGAAAGGAACCCGTCTTTGATCTTAAGGTTCCACTCCACCCTTTGATTGAAGAGTTGGGAGTTAAGAAGATCTGAGGTTCTTATCCCATGTCGGGCTATTTTGTCTCTGTAAGCAGGACCGATTCCTCTTCCGGTGGTGTCGATCTTGTGTTCTCCTCTTGCCTCCTCCTCCAGCCTTTCGATCACCTTGTGGTAAGGCATGACCAGATGAGCATTCTGGCTTATCAGAAGTCGTTTTTGAAACTTTATTTTTCTTTTCTTTAATTCTTCCAACTCAGAGAAAAGATGCTCTAAGTCGATCACCACCCCGTTTCCGATCACACAGGTTTTGTTTTTGTGCAGGATGCCGGTGGGGACCAGATGTAATATAAACTTCTCCTCATCTATGACCACGGTGTGACCCGCATTTGCTCCCCCGGAATATCGAGCTACAATGTCTGCCTCTTGGGTCAGGATGTCAACGATCTTCCCCTTTCCCTCATCCCCCCACTGCATTCCCACAACCACTTGATTTGGCATTTTCCACTCCCGTAACACAAAAGTGAGTATTAATCTTCGATTAGATGGAACCGATCGTCTTCTTTTCTCTCCGTCGCATGGAGAGATGTCACCTCTTTGACCTTCTTATTCTTACACCATCTGGTGTAATAATAACCAGGTTTTCACTTACATCCTCTTCTTTTATAAGCCTGTAAAATCTCTTGAACATTTCAAGTGTTTCATCAACAGTCCGTTTATAAATCTTAACAACAATAATTCCTCCGCACTTTTCTGGTGGGAACAAAAACATCCTCGAAAAATCTCTGTCCATAGTTATTATCACTCTCTTTTCTTTACAAGCTAATTGATAAACCTCCTCATCAGATATATGGGACTGTTGAAAAACCCGAACTGACCAAGTTGTCATTCTGAGCGAAGCGAAGAATCTCTATGAGTAGCAAAGAGATTCTTCGGTCGCTTCGCTCCCTCAGAATGACATTATTGGGTTTTTCAACACAACCTGATGCTTGACACATCATGTCCAAGATTCTTTAGAAATTCAATAATAGGCTCAAAGAGATTTTCGTTTGCCAATATTTTCATGCGGTAACCCCGGCTTCTTCATCAGCCAGCGCTGAAGCATAAGATAAACATGCTCTTATATCTTCATCATTGATGTTCGGATATGCCCTTTTAATTCCTTCAAAGTCCTCTCCCGCAGCTAGTAAATCCAATATAATATGCACAGGAATCCGTGTTCCTTTTATACAAGGTTTACCACTGCAAATGCTCGGGTCGCTCACTATTCTCTCAATTAGTTTATTCATGACACCTCCTATCTATTTCCTTCCCGCTCCCGCTGGATGTCATCATCCAGCGGCCTAATGGGCGGATGATAACATCCGCCCGGGAGCAAAATGCTGATAGAGCCTTGAGCGTAATTGATTATCGCCTGTATGAGTACCAACCCTTACAACCCTGTCTAAACCTTCAAATGTCTCACCTTTTTCAAAAATGATATAGATTCCATTTTTTGGGATTAAATCCAATTCGTCATCAAATGGAAATCGTAATCTTTTTAAGGAATTAAACCATTGATGGAGAAACAAACATTTGTCTTTCATTTAAACCTGTCTGTTAAAAATTTAAGCTGTTTGCCAAACCTCAGCCCTTTCATCGGAATTTTATAATTCTTGATTTCTGGGATAAGAAATTTTCTGTAGTTCACACCCGCAAGAAAAATGAATTCATCATTATTCAAATTTGCTTCTCTTTTAAATTCCGTAATAACTTTCTTAGCCCAATCCTTTCTTTCTTTTACGCTCATTTTATTGAGAGTCAGGTTATAAGGGCTAATTGTCCGATTCAAGGGCAATAGGCGATACTTTGCCGATAGAATAAAGATTTTGTCAGGATTTTGCCTATCTGCATAGTCCAGACTTTTCTTGAAAAGAGAGCTTATATATAAGTCTTTTGCTCTCGCTGGCCTGCTTAATTTCTTGCTAACACATGAAATTAAAACAATCTTTTTCATTTTCTGAAAATTATCACTTGCGCTAACTTGTTCATATCCGCATTACGTTTATACCGCTAAATTGTCCCGCAATGCGGGATCCGCCTATGGCGGAGAAGCATACCCGCAATATGGATATACTGTTCCTTGGGGAAAATCAATAAGATTATGTTATTTTTCTTTCCCAGACGGGTCTCCGTCCTCCTTTCAAGTAGAACAACACCACCTCACCCTTTTGGGTGGGGTGGTGTCCCTCTGTCCCGTCCCCAAAAAGCTCCGCCCCTCCAGAGATGGTGAGCGAAGTTGAACCATTCGGCTACAAAGGCATTTCTCAAAAGGGGCGGAGCTTGAAAAGAGAGGAGGGAAAAGAAAAAAGATGTCAAAACAGAACTCAATTTTAATCATTGACAAGGAGGTGATTTGATGTTATTGTAAGAATGAAAAATTCTAAAAATTTCAAACCAAACCAAGGAGGAGGTAAGATGAGAAACAAAAGTTTGATTGTTGGGCTGTTATGCTTGTTTGTTCTGATGGTCGTTTTCTCCATAACCACTAAAAGCCAGAAGCTTGAGGAGACACCACTTTTTGAGCCCATCTTGATTGGCACAGGTGGCTCGCCCCATTGGTCTCCAGATGGCACCAAGTTAGCCTACGTGTACAAAGGAGCACTGTATGTAACTAATGCAGATGGCACAGGCGAACGCTTGAAAGTAGCAGAACTTCCAAAGTGGACTTCGCGCTTTATCTGGGCCGATTCAACCGAATTCTTTTTTAACGAATTTGAGCGACACAGAGTAGAAGGAAAACCAGGCTGGGCGACAACCACAACGATAAAAAAGCTTTACATTGACGGAAGGATAGAAACTATTGTAGAAGCTCATACTACCGGATTTGACGTTGGCACAGGACCTGCTGTGATGTTAAACGATGGAACAGTCGGATATTATGAAAATTTGGAGCGCCCCACTTTTAAAATAGTAAAACCTGGGAAGCTAAGTCAGGATTCTGCCTTGAAGCAACTAAAAACGATTCCTGATCACCAATTATCTTACCTCAAACGAAAGGGGCAATTAGATTCAGATAAAGGCCTCTGGGTGGAAAGTGTGGATGGAACCATAAAGAGACAAATATGCAAAGAGGGGTCTCACGAAGCTTATTCATGGCCTCAACTTTCACCAGATGGAACAAAAATTCTGGCAGCCAATGCTCTTGGGCCCGATTACGGCCTTTTTGTTTTAGACCTCAATTGCAAAATATTAGCCTACCTTGGGGGTGGCTTAGAGGATTCAATAGAGCTTGCACCAGGGGTCCAAGGATGGATCGGCGGCGGCGGTTCTACTGCAAGATGGTCTCCTGATAGCAAGTATGTAATTGATATGGCAAGTGCTGAAAACGAAGTAACTGTGATAACCACAGACCTTTTCCTTATTAATGTGGATGGGACCGGAAAAATAAGGTTAACTAATACTCCAGATGTGATTGAGGCTTATCCAATCTGGTCGCCCGATGGGTCAAGAATCGCCTATGTTACCGACATTACGAGCAAGATATATGTGATGAGGGTGAAATGAAGAATTCGAGGAGAATAAAAATCTTGCTTGAGGTGTCAGAACTGAAGTCTTAACATCTCGGGAAGCGAAATAAAAAATGCAAAAATGTAGGGGGAAACAGAAATGAAAAGGATAACTCTAATTGGGGCGTTAATGTTGGCAACCTTCTTGGTATCAGATGTTGTTAATGTTGTCAAAGCCCAGTGGGTGGTTATTGACCCAGGACATGGAGGACCACAAGCTAGCAAGTATGGTTGTAATGGCTGGGGGTATAATCAAAATGCAGGCACCTATGGACCTGTAGATAGTCTGACTGAGCAATGGGTAAATTTGCACGTGAGCTTGCAACTAAGGGATTTGCTTCAAATTGAGGTGAACGATGTGCAACTAACCCGAGATCATGATACTACAAATATTAGGTATTGGGACAGAGTCAACACGGCAAATTATGGTGGTCCGTTCGGTGGTCCTGCGGATGCGTTCGTTTCAATCCATCATAATAGCTATATGTCGCAACAGGGAACAGAAGTTTGGTGGAGCGCTATACCCAAAGCGGACAGTGGCTATACTCGAGAATATGGGGATTCTACTCTGGCTATGAAGATTCAATTTAAGATTTTGGACAAATGGGGCTACAAAGATCGATGTGCTTATGCTCGTAGTCCGGGGACTCCCACATGCAGTTCAGCCTATTGTTGCAATTACTGTTGTTTTAAGATAAGTAACGACCCACCTGAATGGGATTGTTGTTGGGATACATTGAACTTCGAGCACCGATATCAAATATACTTTGTCTTAAGAAATACAATATCTTCCGCGGCTCTTTCGGAAGCGTCAAGTCTCCAAGATACCCTGGAGGAGGAACTCTTCAATGTTGGGGATACACATATTAACGAAGAGGGGGAAGCAATATTTAGAGCTGTGTATAGCTATCTTATCAATTCGGGGATTGCGATTGTAAAAAATAGCTACTCAGGCGGCAATGCCGGAGATCTCGTTGTCTCCAAATGGGACTGGTGGGAGGACGAATGTTTCGATACCGATACGGTAGACTCACCGCACTTCGCTTGTTGGCTAGGGGGTATGTTTGGGGAAGCCTATTGTCTCCAAGCCATAACCCTCCAGTGGATTGGAGGACACCAGCGCACCTTTCATCACTGGGCCCATTTGGATAATTTAGGCTACGAAGTGGAAACACACGATGACCCTCTTTGGAAATTTGAAGTTCCCTATTTTGAGGAGGATTATCACATATACGTGGCTTATTTTACCGGTGGTTATTCAGCCCAGGTTGTTTCTCCCAATGGTTGGGAAATCTGGCATGTGGGGGAGCAAAGAGATATTGTCTGGAATGTATCTATTGGCGCTGATTCAACCACCATGGTGTATATCTATCTGGATAGAAATGGGGGAAATGATGGGTATCCCGAGTATCTTGGTAATTGGTCGGCGAAATTGACCACCAGTTTCACCTGGACTGTGACCGATCCGTATTCTACCCATTGCCGAATAAAAGTAGTTGCTTACGATAGAGCGGGTAATTCCGCCTGGGATGTCTCTAATTATGATTTCATCATCAGTGAATCCGGAAACAACGATCCGGTGATTGACACCTCTCTGCGTTGCAAGTATCCTTACGATGAGTGCATCGACTGCATCCAATATGGCGAACAGGTTACAATCGAAATCTTAGCGCATGATCCGGATGGTGACT